>ERZ827168.642-NODE-642-length-55192-cov-22.163973_pt1 | contig 55192 bp, 62 predicted proteins | sample MGYA00519868_ERZ827168 | MGnify/ENA primary metagenome ERZ827168 (study PRJEB31778, sample SAMEA3449271) | human gut metagenome | biome: human gut; feature: human-associated habitat; material: faeces | place: United Kingdom | collected 2010/2012 ...
CATGAGTACTTGGCCATTTAACACATTCATCAAAACTCATCATAATATCACTACCTAGTTTTGTTTGAATTTCAATTGATTTTTCTGGAGTTAAGAATAAATTATCACCATTTAAATGATTTTTGAACTTAACACCTTCTTCAGTAATATCTTTGGGTTTAGCTAAAGAAAATACTTGGTATCCACCGGAATCAGTTAAAATTGGTCCATCATAATTCATGAATTTATGAAGATTTCCAGCATGAGCAACAATATCTTCCCCAGGTCTAAGCCATAAATGATAAGTATTTGCAAGAATAATTCCTGAACCTATTTCTTTTAACTCTTCTGGTGATAAAGTTTTAACAGTGGCATTTGTTCCAACTGGCATAAACATTGGAGTTTCATAGGTTTTACCATTATAAGTAATTTCACCAAGTCTTGCCATAGTTTTATCATCTTTATACTTTAATTCAAATAATAATTTCATTATTTCACTTCCGTTCATATCCATTTTACCAAAAATTTTATAAAAATAAAATATAATTCTAGACAAAAACGATAATTTATCGTAAAATACTATAAGGAGATAAAATATGGCTAAAGAAGAGACTTTATTATTTGTATTATTTTTATCAATTGCAGGAATTTGTTTTTATAAATGGTTATTACTTCATTTAAAAATTAAAATAATGGAATTAATATCAGCAAAATGTACTGATGTTATTACAAGGACAATGTATCATAAAACTACACATGAATATCACTATGATTACATATATAATAATGAAGAATATAAAACTAGTGATAGATTAAAATATAAATTTATACTTTTTTCACCAAAGATAAATGATGAAGTAGAAATGTATGTAAATAAGAAAAATCCTAATATAACAGTTAGCCCTTGGAATACATTTCTTTATAAGTTTTATTTTAATTTAATAATTATTTGTATTTTAATACCATTTATAATTTATATTTTGAAATAACTAATTTTAGTTATTTTTTTTAACGTTTAAACCATAATATACTTAGGTGATGCTATGGAAAAATTTGATAAGTTAATATATCATATGATTCTTCTTTTTATTATCGGAGGTTTCTTTGGTTTTATATTTGAAACTTTAGGTGAATTTTTTAAAACCGGAAAATTTGTAAGTCGCCAAGGGCTATGGTTTAGTTTATTTAAACCAATTTATGGCACTTGTTTAATATTACTTACTCTTTTATTATATAAATTAAAAGATAAAAATATTTTTATCATATTTATTGCTGGTATAATTATTGGAAGTGTTTTTGAATATGTTTCATCAATTTTTCAAGAATATGTATTTCATACTAAATCGTGGGACTATAGTAAAATGAGTGCAAATTTAGATGGAAGAATTAATCTTTTATATTCCATTGTCTGGGGGATTTTATCTCTATTTTGGATTAAATTAGGTATACCAATCTATCAAAAACTATTTAATTTTGTATATGGAAACTTATATACTAAAGTATTTTCTATTGTCATTTTAGCATTTTTAGTATATGATATAGCCTTTACTTGCATAATTACTAAGAGATATTCCGAAAGAAAAAGAGGTATTCCTGCTACTACAAATTTAGATAAATACTTAGATAAACAATATAAAAATAGTGTTTTTGAGAAAAAATTTCCGAATATGAAGGTAAAAACATAAGTTATATTTGACAAACATAAAATATATTGTTAAAATTAATAAGTAAACAAAAAAAGGAGTGAGAAAAATGGCTACAAAAGTAACTACAAAAAAACCTTTAACTGGTAATAGAAGATCACATGCTTTAAATGCAACTAAAATGAAACAAAAACCAAATTTACAAAAAAAGACAATTAATGGAGAACAAGTAATTATTAGTGCTAGAGAAGCTAGAACTTTAAATAAAAAAGCTGCATAATTTATAAAATTATGTAGTTTTTTTAAACATTTTATCAAGTAATTTCTCACTTAAATTATTATATATATCTTGAAAGTGTAATATTGTATCAATTAAATATTTTCTATCACGATTATATTCTTTTAAACCTCTCATGTAATAAGCTTTTTCTTCATCTAATACAATAAATGGAACTATATTATTTTTTAAACATTCTTTAAACATTATTATTCTTCCTACTCGACCATTTCCATCACTTAAAGGGTGAATTCTTTCAAATCTAACATAGAAATCTATAATATTTTTTAAAGTTACTTCTTTTAAAGATGAATAATCTTTAAGTAAATCATTTAAATTTTTTATAACATCTTCAGGTTTACTTGTTTCAATTACGTTTGTAATACCAATTATATTAGGAACCTTTTTAAATCCACCGACATTATATAAAGGATTATCTTCATCACTTGTGCCTCTTTTTAAAATAGAATGCATTTTTATAATCATCTCTAAAGTTATTTCTTCATCAACCATATCTAACATATAATCAAATAATTTAAAATGATTTTTAACTTCTAATAAATCATCTAATTTTATTAAATCATCTGTTTTAGGAATAAAACTATGTGTATCAAATATTGCTTCGGTTTGGTCTTCAGTTAGTTTACTACCTTCAATTTTATTAGAATTGTATGCAAAATTAACTTGAGAGAAATGATATAAATTTCCTTTAAAATGACTCATTTTTTGACGAATTAATTCTGTTTTTATTTTTTTTGCATCCATGTAAACCATCTCCATACAGATATTTTAACAAAAATCACAATTAATGTAAATTATTATGTATGAAATAATTACTTTTACATATACTATTATTAGCAAGGATGATGTAAATTCTTGCTTGTATAAATAAAGACGGGATTATTTTTCTCCCGTCATTTTTTATTTTAAATTTTCTTCCATTAATGATTTAACTGTGTTATATAAAAGTTCATTAGCACTTTCCATATCCATATCAGTTACTTTAAAAGGTTTACCATATCTAATTACTAGATTTTTACTTCTGAATGTGTAGTCCCCAGTTATACCAAAAGGTACTAAATATGCATCAGTTTTCTTAGCCATTGAAACAGAACCAAATTTAAATGGTAATAAGAATTCTTTAGTTTTATTTCTAGTTCCCTCTGGAAATAATCCAATTGCTCCACCATCTTGTAAAGTTTTAATAGCTTCTTCTTTTGCTTTTCCATCATGATTTTGTCTATCTACACTTATACAACCAACAGATGAAAAGAACCATCTTGTTTTTTTATTATCAAAATATTCCTTTTTAGCCATGTATCTAATATATCTTTTAGTTGAAATTATTGATAAACATTGGTCATATAAATGTTTATGATTTCCTACTATTAATATTGCTCCAGATGCTGGAATATTTTCTTTTCCTATTATTGTTGGTTTATAATACCACTTAAATATTGGTCCTAGAATAAATCTACCTACTCTATATAAAATTGGCATTTTATTCATCATAATCACCTCTTGTATCTTCTTCTAAACTTTTAAAATCAACTTTACCTAATTTAGTTTTAGGTAGTCTTTTTCTAAATACAAATTCACTAGGTATCATATATTTAGATAATTTTTTCTTACAATATGCTTTTATATCATCTTTAACAAACATACCAATATATCCTTCTTTTAGAACAATAAATGCTTTTGGAACTTCTTGTTTATATGGATGTGGAACTCCCACTACGGTACATTGAAGCACAGCAGGATGAGATTCAATTACTTCTTCTATATGAGATGGATATACGTTATAACCACTGGTTATAATCATTCTTTTAAGTCTTCCTTTATAGAAAATAAAACCATCACTATCCATATAACCTAAGTCTCCAGTATGAAGCCAAACATGTCCATCTTTATGAACTTGCAAAGCCGTATTTGTTTCAGACTCATTATTTAAATAACCTTGCATGAAAGCTTTAGAATGAACACATATTTCCCCCACTTCACCAAATGGCAAGGTAATACGACTTGCTGGATCAATTATTTTAACTTGATTTCCTGGTAAAGGTATACCAACAGAACCAGATTTATTTACATCATCACAAGCAAGACAAACTGCAGCTAAAGCTTCTGATAAGCCATACCCTTGTGTAATTTTTCCTGGAGAATTGTGTTCTTTTAAATACTTATTTACTCTATCTTCTAAAGATTTTGGTAAGATATCTCCCCCAGAAACAATATATTTTAAATTAGATAAATCTAATTTTTTTACATTATTATTACTAATTAAGGCTTCATATAAAGTTGGAACCCCTAAAACACAGGATGGTTTCTTTTTTTGAAACATAATATCAAATTTTTTAGCATCAAATTGAGGAATTAATATTGAATAACATCCTAGAGCTAAAGGTGTATGCATTAAAACACTTAAACCAAAGCCATGAAAATTTGGCATAATTGCTAAACAACAATCTCCAGCATGAAGATTTTTCATAAGTATATTTTCTTGTAAAGCACCAAGAATAAAGGCTCTATTTTGAATTACAACATTCTTTGGAGTACCACTAGTTCCACCACTATGAATTATAACTGCTGGAGTATCTTTACAAAACTTCGGAAACTTAATGTGATTAGTAACATAATACTTTTTATAAAACTTTTTCCAACTATAATACATATTATTTTTAGGATATTTTTTATACTTACCAATTTGACTTAAGTTATAAAATAGTTTCATATAGATAGGCATATAATCTGCTGCACTAGCAAATATTACGGCATCAACACTAGACTTACCAATAACATTTTCTATTTTGTTATAAAAAGTATTAAGCATAACTAGATATTTACTTTTTGTTGAATTTAAACTAAATAATATTTCTTCTTCACTAGATAATGGATGAACCATATTAGCAATAGCACCCATCTTATTTAAAGCATATAAAACTACTAAAACATTTGGTATGTTTGGTAAACTAATTGTTACAATGTCACCATGTTTTACTCCAGAAGAATGAAAAACTTTAGCCCATTCATTTATTTCTTCAATAAAATCTTTATATAAACATTTCTTGCCCATGTATTCATAAGCAATATAATTTGGATATAAATGTGCACTTTTCTTTACTTGGTCATACATACTTATATCAGGTATTTTAATATTTAATTCTTCTTTAGTATAATATTTTGCCCATGGTTCGGGAATGGGTTTTCTTCTTCTTAAAAAAGAAAATATATTCATTACTCTTTACCTCTTTCCTTTTTAATTATATTCATTAACTTTTCAGTTTCTTCCTTTATATCCTCATTACATTTAATTGGTTCTAAAAATTTAATTATTAAATCCTTAGAAAACAATCGATATTTACCAGTTATAACAAAAGGAACTATTGGACTATTTGTATCAACAGCCATTTTTACAGCACCTTTTTTAAATTTTAACATATGTCCTTCTTTTTCAGTAGTTCCTTCAGGAAATATACCAATTAACTTTTCCTTTTTTAAATATCTTTCTGCAGTTACTAAAGCATTTCCATCTCTAGATTTTCTATCAACTGGAATAAGCCCAAGGTGACCAAAAATAATTCTCTTCGGCCATTTCCACAATTCCTTTTTAGCTAAAAAATGAACATTTCTTTTGGTTGAACTAATTAAAAGTGGAGCATCAAATATACTAGTGTGATTTCCTGCTAAAATAACTCTTCCCTTTTCAGGTATGTTTTCAAGTCCAATAAACTTTGGTCTTACAAATGTTTTAAAAACAAATGTAATTAATGGTCTTAATATTTTATATAATAAATTATCTTTCATATATCTTTCCTCATACAATATTTTAACAAATTTCTTCTAAAAAGTCTCTATTTATAATAAAGTTTTTAATTTTTTTGGAATTTTCTACTTTGACAAAAATAAATTAATATATTATTATGTATATAATAAAGCGATTTGCATAAATTAAAAATGGAACATCCAGCTTGAGGAGATTGGATGCAACTGTAGATGTTTTTTTAAAACCTTATCAATCACAATCAAAAAGCCATCAGATAATTTCTGATAGCTTTTTGTTATTCATTTTTTAATTTTGCTAATTTTTCTTCTTCATCTTTTAAAGTATTTTTTTCCTTTTCTACAAGTTCCTTTGGAGCTTTATTTAAATAATTTTCATTACTTAAAAGATTTTTTCTTCTAGCAATTGAGGCTTCTAAATCACTGATTTGTTTATTTTTTAACATAATATCTTCTTCAGTGATTTCTTTTTCATAATATAAATCAATATTATAATTTTTATAAATACAACTATATTTTGCACCAGATATTTTAGTATGTTCATCTGGCTTAATACGAAGTAATTTAAATATTAAGCTATAATCATCATCACTATTTATCTTTATACCAAAATCTTTACCAATTTTATTTTCTAGTTTTACATTTCTAAATACTTTAATAAATTCAATGATATTATCAAATTCTTCACATTCTTTTGTAAAAATTTCATCTTTATTATATTCTGGGTATTTTGATAATATAATATTTTCTTCATGAATTGGTAAATTATTATAAAGTTCATCAGTTACATAAGGCATAAATGGATGTAACATTTTTAAAATACATGATAATACTTTATATAGCACTGATTTTGTTGTTTTACTTTCTAAACTAAATTTAGCAAATTCAATGTAATTATCACAAAAATCATTCCATACAAAACTATATATTTGGCTACCGACATTATTAAATTCATAATGTTCCATGTTTTTTGTTACACTTTTAATAGTGTTATTTAATTTTGTAAGTATCCATTTATCTTCAGTTTTTAAATCATCAAATTCAAGTTCTGTTAATTCTTCGATATTCATTAAAACAAATCTTGAGGCATTCCATAATTTATTAATGAAATTCCATGTTGATTTTACTTTTTCTTCATCATATCTAAGGTCTGTTCCTGCAGCTGCACTAGTTGTTAAGAAGAACCTTAAAGCATCTGCTCCATATGTATCAATTACATCCATTGGGTCAACACCATTACCTAAGGATTTACTCATTTTTCTTCCCTTTTTATCTCTGATAAGCCCATGAATTAAACAATCTTTAAATGGTCTTTCTCCTGTAAAATGTAAGCCTTGGAATGTCATTCTATTTACCCAGAATGGAATGATATCATAACCAGTTACTAAGACATTATTTGGATAGAATTTCTTAAAGTCTTCAGTATTATTTGGCCACCCTAAAGTTGAAAATGGCCATAAAGCACTTGAGAACCAAGTATCTAAAACATCAGTATCTTGCTTCCAGCCTTCACCGGCAGGTGCAACCTCACCAACATAAACTTCATCACCTTTATACCAAGCAGGAATTCTATGTCCCCACCAAAGTTGACGTGATATACACCAGTCATATGTAATTTCCATCCAGTGGTTCATTATTTTTTCAAATCTAGTTGGAACAAAATTTACTTTTGTATCTTTATTCTTTTGATTTTCTAATACTCTATCTGCAAGAGGACGCATTTTAACAAACCATTGTTTTGATAAGTATGGTTCAATCATAACTCCACTTCTTTCACTGTGACCAACATTGTGAGTTATTTCTTCAATACTGATAAGTAAATCTTTTTCTTTTAAGGCATCAACTAACTTTTCACGAGCTTCAAACCTATCTAAGCCTTTAAATTCTAAGGCATTTTCATTCATTGTGCCATCAGGATTAATACATACAATCCGCTCTAAGTTATGACGATTACCAACTTCAAAGTCATTTGGATCATGAGCTGGAGTTATTTTTACAATACCTGTTCCAAATTCTGGGTCAGCATGTTCATCGCCAATAATTGGAATAAGTTTATTAACTAAAGGTAAGATAACATTTTTACCAATTAAATCTTTGTATCGTTCATCATTTGGGTTAACTGCAACTGCTGTATCTCCAAATAATGTTTCTGGTCTAGTTGTTGCTACTTCTAAAAATTCGCTAGTTCCTTCAATAAAATATTTAATATGATAAAATGCACCTTTTACTTCTTTATAAATAACTTCTTCATTAGATAGTGCTGTCATAGCTTGTGGGTCCCAATTTATTATTCTTTCTCCACGATAAATTAAACCTTCATCATATAAAGTTTTAAATACATGATTTACAGCTTTATTTAATCCTTCATCTAATGTAAATCTTTCTTTAGAATAACACAATGCAAGACCTAATTTTGCCCATTGTTCATGAATATTATTAGCATATTCATTTTTCCAATCCCAAGCATATTTTAACCATTCTTCACGAGTAATTCCACGAGGATTAATTCCCATATCTCTTAGCTTAGCATCAACTTTAGCTTGAGTTGCAATACCAGCATGGTCCATTCCTGGAACCCATATAGCATTAAATCCTTGCATTCTTTTAAAACGAATTAATATATCTTGAAGTGTTGTATCCCAGGCATGACCTAAATGTAATTTACCAGTAACATTTGGGGGAGGAATAACTATTGCATATGGTGGTAATCCATCTTTTTCTTCAAAATAATTATTTTGAACCCATTTAGCATATTTACCTTCTTCAACACTTAAGTGATTATACTTTTTTTCTAACATTTTAACACATCCTTTTTTAAATAATTTCTTTAAGTATATTTATACTATCTTTATCAAATTTTAAAATTTCTTTTAATTTTTCTAAACCATATGTTTCTATAATTCTTTTTATAATAGAAAAGTAGACTCGATACGATACCTTCTCATTTAAAACATCCTCAACTTTAATATTTTCAATATTACATTCTTCATATTGATTAGTTAAATAATTTGCAATACCTTCCCACAAGTATTTATAAAAATACGAATTATCCTTAGCCATATAATAAGTATGTAAAATATGTACACATTCATGTAATATCATTTTTTTGTAATCAATAAAGCTTTCATTTTTATGAGCTGTATTATCATAATCATTATAACTACAACAAAGTATAGTATCATTTTCACTATTTATTAAGCCAACTACATAATCATTTAGTTTAAAAGACAAATTGTTAATTACATAATTATCTAAACTTTTTTTACTATCAAAAATCTTTATTGTAATTATAAGATTCTTATTAAATTCAAAAAAATCGGTAATGCTTTTTATATTAGCATTTAAAAATTCATTTAACTCATTTAATTGAGTATCATTAAGTCCATTATTTTCATATTTAAAACTAATCATAATCATCACTTCCTAAAATAAAAAAGGCTGATACCCAAGGAGTGCTTTTGTGCACGGTACCATCCCTTTATTTAACTTAATTGATTTTATAGCATCTCTGCATTATTTCTCCTTAAGCAACCTTCATATATCTTCCTTATTAGCTTCCACCAAATGCTAACTCTCTTTAAATTCAGAATATATTACTCCTCAAAAATCATCAAAATATAAACATATTTTAGCACAAGATTTAAGATAGTTCAAGACTTTCTTGTAAGTTTTTATCGACCATTATATTAATATTTCCATCCCTTACATCAAAATATAAATCATTATAACTACTTAAACTTACTTGTTTTATCATTGGATTTAATAAATCTTCATAAATATATAAATCATTATTATTAACTATAAATATATATTTATCTACTCCATATACTTTAGTTTTTGGTAAATCACTTAAATATTCTAAACCATTTTTATCAATTATATGGTATGTACCATTTACATATGTAATTATATACTTATCATTAAAATCTACTATTTCATTATTTATCGGTGTTATATCAGCAACTCCATTATTATTTAATATATACCACATTCCATCTTTTTTAACTATAAACTTTGATACATCTAATTTAGAATTAATTATATGTGCTGGAAGAGCTATATAATCATAAACTCTATCAATTGCTTTATTTGATAAATCAAAGAATATAACACCATATTTATTATCTTTTTTTACTATTCCAAACTCATTTGTAGCTGATACTCCATAGTTTTTAACACTTTCATAGGTATCAACAATACTTCCCTTTATTAAATTAAATAACACAACATTATCATTTTCTTTAAATATTCCATAATATTTATTAATAACACTATTTACATCCATTACATCACTTTTATAATAATTAGTATGATAATTTACATCATCTATTTCATTACTAGCATTATTACATGTACTACATTCATATGTTGCTAATAATTCATTTTCATAATAGAAGTATAATTTATTATTATAAATAAATTCTTTATTAGGATTATCATCTTTTGTTTCAGTTTTACCTGTATTAAAGTTTTTTATTGTTCCATATATACCCATTGGTAATATTATTACTAGTAACACTATAATAGTTATTAATGTCTTTTTATCCTTCATAATTCACCTTAACTTATGGTTACCTTTATTGTACTTCCAACATCTTCTGGATTAGTAATTATTAATAAATCATTTTTAATTTCATAATTTAAATCTTTATCTATATCTTTAATTTCTAGTTCTTCACTCATTAAATCATTTTTACTATCATATTTATATACATGTAAGAAATTACTTCCATCAATTGCTATATAGAAATTACTTTCCATAGCTATATATTTAAATTCATCACTAACTACTTTACCATTTAAATCATATATTAAATATTTATCATTATTCTTAACTTTTAAATGATTATTACTATATTCCACTATTTCATATTTAGTACTTACTTTACTAGCAAGTTCTACACCTTTTTTATTATATAAATGATATGTATCATCACTTCTTTTAATAAGGAAATTATCATTTAGTGATTTAAATGATACATTAGTAATTTTATTATCATTTTCATCCTTAAATGGAATTAAACCTTTAACATCTTTTGTTAAAATATTAATTAAACCATAAGAATCACTAGTGTTTTTTGCAACTACTAAAGTACCAGCAGTTGTAATAAAGTTTACTGTTTTTTCTGTATCGTGAAAACCAGCATCTACACTTTTATATGTAGCAAGTTTTTTATTACTTTTTAAATTCCAAAGAATTATATTATCATTTGCATTCGGACTTTTTGTATCTGCAATAAATACATAAGTATTATTATAAATTGGTAAATAACCATTCTTGACATCTTTATTGTCACTTAAGAAGATGTTACTTTCTTTAGCTATAAAACAATTTTCTAATTCTTTAGTTGCTTCATTTGTATCATTTGCATATTCACATTTATAAGTACCAATTAAATTAGTTTTTTCTTCATCACTATAGAAATATAATTTACCACCAAAATAACTTATATAAGAAATATTCTTGCTTACTACACCATCACTTAAATTGATTTTTGTGTAATCTTCACCATATTCTATACGCATTGTATTATTTGTTACTACTACATTAAACGCTTCTTCTTTACCAGTTTGTCTTAAATTATCATTAAATACTAATTTAGTATTATAATCACTAGATGTTATTCTTATTCCATCTAAATTCATTGGATTACCATTTACATCATAAACAAATAATTTCTTTTTTTCTGCTGCTATAATATAATTATTTACAAATCTTATATAATTATATTCTTTATTTACTACTACATCACCATTATAATTATATACAAAATAGTTATTATTTACCTTAACGCTAATATTATTTGCATCAAAATTCATAATTGTACCAGGAACATTCTTACTTACACTATCCCCATCAAAATTAATTAACTTATAATTGTTATTTGTAGCAACTACTAAATTATTAGTATCTTCAATATATCCCATATAATCATATGAAGTATCAATAGCTTTACTTACCTTTTTATCTAGGTTTATTAAATTATAATTGCCATCTTTTTTTAAAATAACATATTTATCTTTTACTTTTTTTACTAAACTATATGTATCTATTATCTTTTTTTCTTTCATGTCATATAATGATACTTCACCCTTTTCTTTAGTTTCATCATCATATATAAATACATAATTATCTATTATATCAGTTCTAATATTTACTAATCCACCGTTTTCATAAACTTTTTTATTTACATCAAATGTGTCTTCATTACTAAAATATGCAACATAACATAAATTTTCATTCTTGTTTGTACATTCATATTCACCGATTTCTTTTTTATCATTATCTATAAATATTAGTTTTCCATCTTCATATTTATAGTTATCTTTTTCTATTACTACAGTTGGTTCTTTGTAATCATCTTTATGATTATCTTTCTTAAACACTAAAAAGTATAGAAGGATACCAACTATAACTAGTAATATTATTACTATACTTACAATTATTATTATCTTTTTTTTCTTACTTAACTTGCTCCATCCACTTGGTTTTTTCTCTTTTTTTGATGGATTTTCACTTACTTTTTCCATATCATATTGGGTATTTGTTATTTCTTCATTTTCATCAATTTCTACGATTTCATTCATTGGTTTACTTTCTAAAATTTCTATTTCTTTTGTATTTTCTTCTTCCATGGTTAACCTCCGTAATATAATTAAATTATACCACATAATAAAAGAGACTTACAAGTCCCTTTTATGCATTTTGTTTTTATCTTCGTAATATAAAAGAATTTCTACTCCATTTACATTTGTATTTGGTATATTAGGTATTTCAATGTAATCTTCTTTATCAATTAAACGTTCATTAGTTATTTCAATGTAATTTTCTTTATCTGTGATAATAATACTAATTTCTTCTTCATTTATATTATATCCATTACTAGCTTTTATTTCTTTAATCGTATATAAACCTAGAGTTAAATTATCTATTGTTAAAATACCATCTTTATTAGTTATACCCTTATATATTATTGTATTATCTTTTAGAATTATAAACTCCGTGTTATATAAAGGTTTTTTGGTATTTTCATCAACTTTTTTAATAGTCAGATTTCCTTTTTTTAACTCATTTTTAATTATAATAACTTCGGTTTTGTTATTTTCTACTAAATGAATTTCATAAATATTATCATCTAATACATATCCATGTGGAGATTTAACTTCTTTAATATAATAGGTTCCTAATGCTAAATTTTTTAATTCAAGAATACCATTTTCTTTTGTAGGTCCATAATATATTATTTTATTATCATTAAACACTAAGAATTCTGCTTTACTTAATTCTTTTTCACTCGTTGCATCAATTTTCTTGATAATCAAATTTCCTTTTTGAAGTTCATTTTCAATTATAACTACTTTGGTTTCATTATTTTCTACTAAATGAATTTCATAAATATTATCATTTTTTACATAACCTTGTAAAGATTCAACTTCTCTTATAAAATAAGTTCCTAATGGTAATTTTTTTATTTTAAGTATACCATATAGATTTGTATAGCCTTCATATATTGTTGTATTATCTTTTATTACTGCAAATTTTGCATTTTTTATAGGGAAATATGTATCTTTATCAACTTTTTTGATAACTAAATCGCCTTTTTGAAGTTCATTTGCAATTTCAACAATTTCTGTCTTTTTATGTTCAATTAATTCTACTTCGTATGTCTGATTATTTTTAACATACCCATCTGGAGCCTCAACTTCCTTAACAAAATATAATCCCAAAGGTATGTTTTTTACTTCAATAATTCCAAATTCGTTAGTATATCCTTCAAATATTGTTATATCATCCTTAAATATTGCCACCTTAGCATTTTTTATCGGTAAGTTACTATCATAATCAACCTTTTTAACGACCAAATTTCCATATTGAAGTTCATTTTTTATTTCTAAAATTTTACTGACATTGTCAATATTTACTTCTATTTTATCTTCTATCATAACATAGCCATCGGGAGCTTTTATTTCTTTAATAAAATATGTACCATACGTTAATCCTCTTACCTCAAGTATACCAGCTTCATTAGTAACACCTTCAAATATTGTCACATCATCTTTTAGTAATGCAAACATAACATTTTTTATTGGCAATCCAGTTGAAGCATCAACTTTTTTAATGGTTAAATCTCCTCTTTTTAAATAATTGATAAATTCAATATTTATATTATTTATCTTATAATTATTTTCACGCAAAATTACTTGACGATATTGAGAATTTATTTCATAACCTTCCAAACTGCTAATTTCTTTTACATAATAAGTTCCTTTTGGTAACTCACTAAAAATAATATTGCCTTCAATATTTGTAAATGAAAGTTTTAATAATCTTTTATTTTCATCATATAGGCCAAACTTTACATTTTTTAATACTTCTTTTTCAAATACATTATTTTTATTATATGTTTCACCATATTTTTTTATAATAATATTGCCAGTTGGTTCTTTAGCTTTAATATTATAAGTCATTCTTACTGGGTAATCTACCCTTCCTTTCAGAATTGTTTGACTATTACTACTTGTGAAAAGATATGCTTTACTTGGTGACATTTTTCTTACAGGTATTAAATTATTTTTCTCATATAATTTAACTGTTATTTTATTTTTTTCTTGCTTTTCGACACCAGTTACTGGATTAAATCGATATAATACGTCTTTTGTATCAACTACTTCAATAGTTTCACCTACATTTGCTTTAGGATAAGAAAATAACGGTGTCTCTTCATGAGTATTAACTAAATACATTATTTCTTCTTTTTCTTTTTGAAAAAGACTAGTATTTATATTTCCATTAAAAGTATCAGTAAAATAAAAGTTAGAATTTGGACTTACTGATTCCCAGATTAACATCTGTGTTATGTAATACCACATCGGATGACTATGATCATGTTTTAAGTCTTTATACTCATAGCCATAATAAATAATCAAGTTAATCTTTTTCCATAATTCATCTGACATTCCTAAAACTTTCTCAAAATTATCTTCATGTATATCATAAGTTGAAGAATTATTTACCTTAACAAATGGGTCTAAACAATAAACATAATTATTTAAATCATCTACAATAAATTGTCCTTTTTTATATTCTTTTTCACCATTTTCTTTTACTTTTAAAATAAATACATTATCTATTACATCTCCACCTTTAAAAGTTATTGCTTTAATATTTCCTAGAAAACTAAGGAATACTAAAAGTGTCCATATTATTTTCTTATTCATAAATATCACACTTTCTTAACGCTAAATAAATTGAATGAATAAAATAAATTATATCTTCATATTCAATAAAAACATTCTCACGCATTCTATAATTATTCCAACTTTCTTCATAAGCTTTGTTATTTTTTAATAGTTTAATTCTATTTTTCATAGAAGGAATTTTAATTGTATCATTTTTGTTTTCATACAATTTAACTATTTCATTAACAATTTTCTTTTTGTTGATTTTTCTATGGTAATAAAGATTATAATATTTTAATAATATATCATTATTAAATAAAATATTTTCCATTATTTTATAAAATGCATATGCTATTTTCTCTGATTCTTTTAATTCTAAAATATGGATGAAATCTTTAGAGTTAGGTAAATAAACTATTTCTTCTTCTCCTTCTGGAAAATCTTGAAAACCTCCGATTACTTTAATTGGTATTGTCCACTTTGCTCCTTTGTAATTGGTGCATACTTTTAAAAGGTATTCTTGATAATCATTTTTCTGATAATAAACTTTAATTTCTGATACAATGAATTCAATATCTTCATAATACCTAAATATTTCTTTAAATATTTTATTGACATTATATGCTGTTACACATAACCCCTTAATACAGATTGATAAATTATCTAAATCTTCATAGACAATTTTTTCTTTAAATCTACTTTTAGAAATACTTTCAATAAGATATTCTTTTAATATCCCTGGATAAAAACTTTTGCTACTACTACTTATTTTTTTCATAATAACCTCATCTTTCTTTTTCCCCATGTTTATTCTTTTTAAAATTTTAAATTTTACACATATATCACCTCACAAGTTACTATTTAAGCACATATAAAACGCGATACATGTTGGTTTTTGTCGAACACATCAAAAAAAGTAAAAAAACTTGCATCTTTTTACTTTTTCACCATTATTTTACGTCTTTTTTTATGAACATTGCATCTCCAAATGAGAAAAATCTAAAATTATTCATCTTTGCATATTCATAAGCATTTAATATATATTCTTTTTTAGATAAAGCTGATACTAACATTAATAAGGTACTTTTTGGTAAATGAAAATTAGTAATTAAACCATCAATTGCTTTAAATGTATATCCTGGATAAATAAAGATATTTGTATCACCTGAACACTCTTTAAATTCACCATACTTACTTGCAACTGTTTCTAATACTCTGGTTGATGTAGTTCCAACAGCATAAATGTTGCGTCCTTCAGATTTTGCTTTATTTAATTTATTAGCAACATCCTTAGTCATTATATAATACTCACTATGCATATTATGTTTCGTTATATCTGTTACTTCAACTGGTCTAAATGTACCAAGACCAACATGAAGAGTTACATAAAGGATTTCAATTCCCTTATTTTTAATTTCTTCTAATAACTCTTTTGTAAAGTGAAGTCCCGCGGTTGGAGCTGCTGCACTACCTAAGTTTTTAGCATAAACAGTTTGATATCTTGATTGGTCACTTAGCTTTTCGTGAATATATGGTGGAAGAGGCATTGTTCCAAGTTTATCTAAAATTTCCATTAGTATTCCATCATAAATTAATTTTACATGCACAATTCCTTCATCTAATTTTTCTATTACTTCAGCTTTAAGTAAATCATTACCAAAAGTTATAATTGTTCCAACATGTAACCTTTTACCAGGTCTTGCTAAACATTCCCAGATATCTCCTTCAACATCTTTTAGTAAAAGTAGTTCAATTACAGCTTTTGTATCAATCTTTTCTCCGATAATTCTAGCAGGTATTACTTTAGTATCATTTAAAACTAAAACATCACCTTTTTTTAAATAATTAACAATATTTTTAAATATTTCTTCTTTTATATTACCATTTTCTTTATCTAGTAGTAAAAGTTTGGAGTCACTACGGTTTTTAAGAGGTACTTGAGCAATGAACTTTTCTGGTAAATCATAATTATATTCTTCTATATTCATTTAATAATTTCCTTTATTTTTTCAACTACTTCATCATTTATATCATCAATAGTTCTTATACAATCATCTTTAACACAAGTTATTTTAATATATCCATATTTTTCAGTTAATTCTAAGTATGCTTTTTCAGCTTGTTCCAAATGAGCTTTATTTGCTTCATGTTGGTCTGGAGTTTCTTCTCTATTTTTCTTTAATATTGCTGCATATTCAAAAGGCATATAAAGGAAAATTACGGCATCAGGTCTTGGAAGTTCCATAATACCAAATTCAAGTTCATCTAATTTTTGATACATTTTTTCTCTTTCTTCACGAGTTTTTAATTTTCCTCCTTGATGAGCCATGTTAGATTCCACATATCTATCAAGTATAACAATATCACCATTTTCTAAATGTTTATTTATAATACCAATATTATATCTTCTGTCAGCAGCATAGTAAGCTGAAGCAGCTAGAGCATCAACGTTTACTGCTCCTTCTAAAAACCAACAAGGTCCAATATATGATTTACCAAGATAAGGTCCTCCAACAATTCTACCTGTCGGAGTATCATACATTGGAAAAGAATAATTGTATACATTTACTCCCATTTCTTTAAATTTTGCTACAGCTTTTTTAACTTGTGTTTCTTTACCAGAACAATCTGTTCCTTCAACTACGATTAATTTACCTCTCATTTTTATCATTTCCTTTCATATATTACAAAACTATATTTTAAACCATCAACTTCATTAGTACTTACAACATTACACTCATAATCTTCTTTATTAAAATCTGGAAAATATACATCAGCTTTTTCTTCACTATCTATCTCGGTTAAATAAAGTTTATCAGCAAATGGTAAGAATAATTTATATATACTTGCCCCACCGATAATCATTACTTCTTCATCTACATCTTTAATAAACTCTAATAACTTATTAAAATCATTAAATAATAAACCATTTTCTATTTCACTTAAAGAACTAGATAAAACAATATATTTTCTTCCTTCTAAATGTTTAGGTAAAGATTCATATGTATTTTTTCCCATTACGATGTACTTACCCATTGTTAAATTTTTAAAATTTTTTAAATCTTCTTTAATGTGCCAGATTAAATCATTACCTCGACCAAGTTCTCTATTTTTTCCAATTGCTGCTATTATACTTATCATTTTTACCTCTACTGTGCAAGTGGAAACTTAATTGGTCCCATATGCTTATAATCCATTACCTTAATATCTTTTAATTCTGAACTATTATCAAAATCTTTAAATTCTTTAATATCTGGATTAATCCATAATTTTGGTGCTTCATAATCACCATTTTCATCAAATCTTTTAATTTGTTCTTTAATTCCATCAATTTGATTAACATAAATGTGGGCATCTTTAATGCTATAGTTAATTGTTCCAGGTTTAAGTCCACTAACTTGAGCTACTAAAGATAATAACACTGCATATTGAGTAACATTAAATGGAAGGCCAAGAGGAACATCACAACTTCTTTGATGAACCCACAAATTTAAATATCCATTTGTTACATCCCATTCACTTGACCAAACACAACTAGGTAAAACTGCAGTTGGAATATATTCATCTTGCCATAATGACATAACCATTCTTCTATCTAAAGGATTATTTTTTAATGTATCAAGTAATCTATCCATTAAACCTAATTTTCTTACAATAAATCCATAAGCCGTTCCAATTGTATGAGCATATTCTACGCCAAAATCTTTTTCAATATCTTTTTTTACTAATTTACCATTTTCTAAAACATTTTGATTAGCACGCCATTTACCATCTTCAGCTATTTGCCACTCATCCCAAATATGTACATTTCTTTCTTGTAACCATCTAACATCATTAGATTGTGCTTGATAAATCCATAACATTTCAAGTATCGCTTGGCGAAAATATAATTGTTTAGTTGTAAGACATGGAAATTCTTCTTGTAAGTTAAACTCTAAGTGATAACTTGGTATTTTTATAGTGTTAATACCTGTTCTATTTTCAACTTCTACTCCTTCACTCAATATTTTCTTACATAATTTAATATAATCTTTATCCCACTTTGACATACTTCACACCTCTAATACCACAAAGGATATTTACTCGTTATTTCTAACACTTCTTTTTCTAAATTATTTAATATTTCTTCATTATCACTATTTTTTAAAGCTTTGGAAATAATTAAACCAACTTGTTCAAAATCACTTTCTTTAAGGCCACGAGTAGTCATCGCTGGTGAACCTAATCTTAAACCACTAGTTACCATTGGAGCTTCAGTATCATTTGGAATAGTGTTTTTATTTGTTGTAATATGTATTCTATCAAGTAAATTTTGAGCTTCTTTTCCAGTTAGTCCACATGTACTTTTAACATCAACTAGAATTAAATGATTATCAGTACCCCCAGATACAATTCTAAAGCCTTCATTAGATAATGTTTCAGATAATACTTTTATATTTTTTAATACTTGCTTTTGATATTCTTTAAATTCAGGTTGCATAGCTTCATAAAAGCACTCTGCTTTAGCTGCAATAACGTGCATTAATGGACCTCCTTGAATACCAGGAAAAACTGCTGAATTTATTTTCTTAGCAATATCTGCATCATTAGTAAGAATTAAACCTCCACGTGGTCCTCTTAAAGTTTTATGAGTAGTTGTTGTAACTACATGAGCATATTCTACCGGAGATGGATGAAGTCCTGCAGCAACTAATCCTGCAATGTGAGCCATATCAACCATTAAATATGCACCAACTTTATCACATATTTCTCTAAATCTTTTAAAATCGATTATTCTTGAATATGCACTAGCTCCAGCTATAACCATCTTTGGTTTTTCTTCTAAAACTTTTTTTTCTAATAAATCATAATCAATATATTCAGTTTCAGCATTTACATCATAATCAACTATTTCATAATCTTTACCACTAAATGAAAGGCGATGACCATGAGTTAAGTGTCCTCCATTTGATAAATTCATGCCCATTACTTTATCTCCATGATTAAGTAAGGCTCTATATACAGCCATATTAGCACTTGAACCAGAATGTGGTTGAACGTTAGCAAATTCAGCCCCAAATAAACTTTTTGCATAATTTATGGCAAGTTCTTCAATAACATCAACATTTTCACAACCGCCATAATATCTTTTACCTGGATATCCTTCAGCATATTTATTAGTTAAAATACTACCTTGTAACTTCAATATATCATTGGATACATAATTTTCACTAGCAATTAGTTCAATATTTTCTTCTTGTCTTTTTCTTTCTTTTCTTAATGTTTCTTCTATAATTTTATTCATTTACTTCACCCATTTCTATTAAATTATCTATAATCATTGCTATAGTCATCGGACCAATTCCACCCGGATTTGGTGTAACAAATAAAGCAATATCTTTAATATTATCAAAATCGATATCCCCCACAATTTTACCATCCACTCTGGAAATACCAACATCAATTACAACCGAGCCTTCTTTAATCATTTCTTTTTTTAGTAATTTAGGTATTCCGCAAGCAACTACAACTATATCAGCATCTTTAGTAAACATTTTTAAATCTTTAGTTTTACTATGTAGTAAACTAACTGTGGCATTTCTATTTTCTAAAGCCATTGCTAACGGTTTTCCTACAATATTACCACGACCAATAATAGCAACATTTTTACCATTAATTTCAATATTATAATATTCTAATAATTTTATAATACCTTTAACAGTACATGGTAAAATACTTTTTTTATTTAAGTATAAATTATAAACATTATCTTTTGTAAAACCATCAACATCTTTACTTGGTAAAATCATTCCACTACATTTATCAAAATCTATTCCATCTGGAACAGGACTTTGTAAAATAATTCCTGTTACCTTTTCATCTTCATTTAAGTCTTTAATTAAATTAATTAGAACTTCTTCACTAGTATCTTCATCTAATAAATATTTATCTACTTTTATTCCAACTTCAGTACAATACTTTTCTTTATTTTTAATATAAAGTTTACTCGCTTCATTATTTCCTACTAAAATAATGGCTAAAGTTATATTTAACTTTTCTTCTTTTATTTTTTCTTTATATTGCACTAATAGTTCATCTCTTAACTTTTTTCCATCTAAAATCATTTTTACCCTCCTAAAACAAAGACATGTTGTGGTCTATACCTAAATGTTTATATGCAAATTCCGTTGCAACTCTTCCACTTCTTGTTCTTTTAATAAAACCTTCTTGTAACAAAAATGGTTCCACAACATCTTCAATTGTTGAAATTTCTTCTCCAATCGCCGTAGATATCGTTTCAACTCCAACTGGACCTCCATTAAATTTATTAATCAGTGCCTCTAAATACTCAATATCTATATTATCTAAACCATAAGCATCAACATTTAATCTATCTAAAGCTTTTAAGGTGATATCTAAATCAATTAAGCCATCACCTTCAACTAAAGCAAAATCGCGTACTCTTTTAAATAAACGATTGGCAATTCTAGGAGTTTTTCGACTTCTTTTAGCTAGTTCAAGGGCAGCTTCATCAGTAATATTCATACTCATAACTTTACTCGTTCTTTTAACAATATTAGCAAGTTCTTCATTTGTGTAAAATTCTAATTTGTTTACAATACCAAATCTGTCTCGCAAAGGACTTGATAAATCACCTGCTCTAGTTGTTGCCCCAACCAATGTAAATGGTGGCAAATCAATTTTAACAGACCTACTTTTACCTTCAGTACCAATTACAACATTTATAGTAAAATCTTCCATCGCTGAATAAAGTATTTCTTCAACAAATGAAGGAATTCGGTGGATTTCATCAATAAATAATACATCACCTGGTTCAAGCGTTGAAAGAATAGCTGCTAAATCTCCACTTTTTTCAATCGCTGGACCTGTTGCAGTTTTTAAATTACTGCCAAGTTCATTGGCAATTATATGAGCAAGTGTTGTTTTACCTAATCCTGGAGGACCATATAAAAGCACATGATCTAGTGGTTCATCTCTCATTTTTGCTGCTTCAATAAATACTTTTAAATTTGCTTTAATTTTTTCTTGACCAACATATTCTTCAAGATATTCTGGTCTAATATTTCTATCAAATATATCTTCATATGTTGGATTTGCATCTATTAATCTTTCATCCATTTTTATACCCCCAAACTATCTACATAATCTTTGATTTCTAGCCAATTATGTACTATATCATGTTTACTTTCTTTATCATCTGTTATTCTTAAAGTTTTAATGCCTGCTTTTTTTACATCATCTAAAACTCTTTCTTTATCATCTATAAATAAATCGAGATTATATTTTTTACATGTAATACCTTTATTTTCTTGAAAAAATACCAATTCATCAAAAGTAATACCCTTACTTATAAAATAAAGACTTGTTAAATATATAGATTTAATATTACTTTTATTATTTGTCTCTTCTACCCCTCTGGCAGTAATAAAGATTAACTTATATCCTTTATTTTTCCAATATTTTAAAACTTCTAGTGCATCATCTTTAATATCTATATTCCAAACCACTTGTTCTAAGTATTTAGATAAAAAATCTTTGGCTTCTTCTTTATTTAAATCATGATAATCTAAGACACCATGATACAATTTATCTTCTTTAACTAAGGTATTTGAAACAATACTTGTATTTGTTAATGTATTATCTATATCTATTCCTATATTCAATTTCAAACACCACCTTACACACTAAATTAATTATATAACAAATTTCTAAATTAGCCAACAACTATTTGTTATTTTTCTAAATCTATTATACCAAACAAATATTTGTAAGTCAACAAAAAATGGTAACATCCACATCGGATGTTACCACATACAAGCTTTTTTTTAAAAAGCCAGGTGATGTATGTGTATAGAAAGATTTACTTTCTATACTAAATCACAAATTAATCTTAACATATCTCGCAAACTTTTGTCAAGAGTGCGAAAATTTGGATTAATACCTACTTTAATGTTTTTCATTAAGTTTTATTTTAGAAGCCTCGGCCGCCTCCGTCTCCGCCACCAAAGCCGCCACCAGAAGAAAAACCTCCACCATGTCCTCCGAAAGAACCACCTGATGCACTAACACTTTCTCTGGTAATTGTAGTTTGAGCCCCTTGATAGGCTTGATTAATTGAATGATTAATACTTGATGTTAAATCATAATTATTAATAAATATATAAGTACCACCACTATACATATCATCTACATTTATTTCTTTTATTTTAACATTCATTGCTTTTTCAACTTTATCTGCTAAACCAAATACAGTTGCATAAACTAAATATCTTTCCCACAAAATGATTTCAGGTAACTCTTTTGTATCAAAGGTTCCAAAATCATTTAAGAACTTTTTAAAAGCATTCCATTTTGTGTAATCTTCTATTCCTTTTTCACTCTTTCTTCTAATAAGTCCAATATAAATTATAAATATAATACTTGCAAATATTAAAGTATGTATAAGTAAAAATTCAACATTAAATACTACAGCACCCATAAAATAAATCATAAATGCCACAAGTAACATTATAAATCCATAAACAAATTTACCTGATAAATTATCATAAAAGCCTTGATTTTTACCATCTTCTAAAACTTTATTCTTCCATTTAGTATAACTACTCATAAATTTATCACAAGTTTTAGTAGAACTAGCATATTTCTTTAAATCTTTAGTTGTAAATTCATTTTTAAAACCAACTTTATCAAATAGAAAATCTACTAAACAATTTTCAGTTTCATTTAAATTATCTCTATTTAATAATGTAAACTTATAACTATTCTTTTCTCCTTCTATTTTTTCAGCTTTAATATTTTTCTTATATATTAAATTCATAATTGATGCACTCATAGCATTCGGAGTAATTGTATTATTCATTAAATAATCTACTACTTCCACATTATAATCATCAATAAACTCTCTATTATACTCTAAATTAAACTTAGGTTTTCTTTCTTTATCATATTTTTTATATACATAAATCCATACAAATAATAAAATTATATAATAACCAACAGATAAACCTTCAAATGTATAAAATAACACTCTATTTCTTTTTATTGTTTCTAAATCTTTTGCTACAATATCATCTTCATGTTCTATAATACTTTCTCTTACACTATCATTATCAGTTTTTAAAAATAAACTTTCATCAAAACCACTTTTTGGTGTAACAGTTCTAAAGTCAACAGCTTCATATGATGATACTTTCTTAACACTTGCAAGAACACTAGTATAATTAGGATTAACTTCTACAATTTCTGAATTCCCAGTAAGGGGGCCATGAAACCACCAACTAAAGTCATTTTCATTCATTTTAGTTGGATAATTAACTCTAATTTGTAAATCTCTAATATCATCTTCAAAAAGATCACCAATAAAATTCCAATAATATTCAACTACATCACTATGAGAAATACCAACATCTTTTAATGTATATTTAATTAAAAACCCTGTTTTATCATTATCTGTAGCATAATACATTCTAACTCTTAAACCATTACCTAAATTAGTTAAAACATATTTACTCATAGTACCATTATTAGCATAATCTACTTCACTAAAAGTATCAAAAACTTCATTAAAAGTATCAAAAGAAACACTGCTTACATATTTAGCACTTATACTTAAATTTTCTATATTACTTGCATTATAATTACTATAATCACTTTCATAAACTATATCTCTTTCATAACCATTAAATGTTCCATCCAACACAATTAATTCTGCTACTTCCATGTCTCCATTTTCTTTTAATGTTGCATCAATATAAAAATGTTTTATATCATAATCTGCAGCTAAACAATAGATTGGCAAACATAAAAATGTTATAATAGCAATTAATATCTTTTTCATAACTCAACCTTTCTCTTAAAAAAAGACGTTCAAAACGTCTTTTAGAACTTAACTTGAACATTTTGTCGTTCTGTTTCATTTGCTTCAAAGAAAGCTTCTTTTTCAAACCTAAATAAACTTGCAATAATATTACTTGGTACCATATCTACTTTATTATTATAAACCATTACAGTATCATTATAAAATTGTCTAGCACTAGCAATTTTACTTTCAGTTTCAGTAAGTTCTTGTTGTAAAGCTTGGAAATTAGTATTTGCTTTTAATTCTGGATAGCTTTCAGTTAAAGCAAATAATTTAGAAATTGCTTTAGTTAATTCTCCATCAGCTTTCATTTGGTCTTCAGGTAAAGTCGCAGATACATAAGTATTACGAGCCTTAATTACTGCTTCTAAAGTTTCAGATTCATGTTTTGTATAACCTTTAACAGTTTCAACTAAATTTGGTATTAAATCAAATCTTCTTTTTAATTGAACATCAATTTGTGCCCATTGATCTTTAACTCTATTTCTTAAAGCTATTAATTTGTTATATACACTAATTGCCCAAAAAACGATTAAAATTCCAACAATTATTAATATCATCCACCATTTCATAATTCATTCATTCCTCCTTAAAATAATTTTATCATATTTTTAAAATAATATAAACAATATTTAAAAACTTTACATAATTTAACTTTCTAATTTAGCACTAACTATCTTACTTACTCCAGATTCTTGCATTGTTATTCCATATAATGAATCTGCATATTCCATCATTCTCTTTTTATGGGTTATAACAATAAATTGACTTCTAGATTTTTCTTCACTTAAATATTTACCAAACATATCAACATTTACTTCATCTAAAGCAGCTTCAGCTTCATCTAAAATAACAAATGGAGATGGCTTAACTTCAAGCATTGCAAATAATAAACATATGGCAGTTAAAGCTTTTTCTCCCCCACTTAAAGATAATGGTGAATTAATCTTCTTTCCTGGAGGTATAGCTAAAATATCAATACCTGTATTAAGTAAATCATCGGGATTACTTAAAGATAACTCTCCTTTTCCACCTTTAAACATCATTTTAAATATCTTACTAAATTCTTTACTTATACTATCAAATGAATTTTTAAACTTATCTATCATAATATCATCCATTTCCCTAATAATATCTTTTAGTTCTCCAGATGCACTTTCTAAATCATACTTTTGACTATTTAAAAATTCATATCTTTTAGAAATTCTTTCATATTCATCAATAGCACCAACATTTACATTACCTAAACTAGCTAATTCTTTCTTTAAATTCTTTACATGTTCTCTTGCTATATCAGCATCCATTTCTAAATTATAATTACCACACGCAGACTCATATGTTAAATTATAACTATTATTTAATTCTTCTAATAAATTATCTAACTTAACTTCTAGCTTACCACTAACAACTTCTTTATTCTTTAGTTCATTATTAACTAAGTTATAACTACTATTATTATCTCTAAGTTTTTTATCTAAGATATTTATTTCATCATTTACTTCTATCTTTTCTTTACTTATTACTTTAATATCTTTTTCTATTATTTCTTTACTCTTAACTAAATTATTTATACTTTCCATTAAATTAACTAAATGTTCATCTAATTTATTACTCTTTAAATCATTAATACCATCAAGTTCACTTAAAATACTTTTATGTTCTTCATTTAATCTACTTAAATTAGTTCTTTTATTAAACAACTCTTCATTTAATAAAACAATATATTTATTTAATACATTTTCTCTTTCTTCAAGTTCCAATGTATCTTCACTTAAATTATTTACTTCTTCAGTTAATTCTTTTATTTTAATATCTAATTTTTGTAAATCATTTTTTAATTTATTTAACTCATTCTTTTCATTTAACATTGAATTTTTCTTACTAGTACCACCAGTAATAGAACCACCAACATGAAGTATTTCTCCATCTAATGATACAACAACATATTTATAATTTATTAACTTACCTATTATATTTAATGTTCTTTCATTATCAACAACAATTACTTGACCTAGTCTATTTTCAACAATATTTTTATATTTTTTATCATATCTCACTAAATCCCTTAAAACTCCAATATAACCATTAATATTCTTAATATCATTAATAATATCACTACTTACATATTTAGATTTAATAACATTTAATGGATAAAATGTTGCTCTTCCTAACTTTCTTTCTTTTAAGAAATCTATGGCACTTAATGCAACATTATCATCATCTACAACTAAATAATTACTACTAGCCCCTAATGCTATATCAGTTGCTATCACATATTTTTCAGGTATATCTAATAATTTACCAATTGTATTATGAACACCATGTATTCTTGGATTATTTAAAATATTTCTAACACTTACTGGAGCAGCTTCAGCACTTAAAATATTATTTTCTAATATTTCAATTTTATTTTCTAACAAGAACTTAGCTTTATTAGCTTCCATTAAGGCATTAGAGGATGTACTTTTCTTAACCTTTATTACCAATAATTTATTTTTTACTTCTTCACTTTTTTCTCTTTGGTCATTAACACTTGCTTCAATATCTAATATTTCTCTTTCTAAAACAGTAATATTCTTATTTACATTAAGTTCACTTTCTTTTAACTTAATTAAATTATCATCAATGACTTCCTTACTTGCTTCATATTTCTTTCTTTCTAAAGTTAACTTCTTTTCACCATTTAAATTACTTATATCTTCAGTTATTTTAAGTAATTCTTCCTTTTTCTTATTAACTACTTCTTCAAGCTCTATATTTCTTAATCTTAGTTTTTCTAACCTTGTATCTCCGACATTGTCTTTTAAAGTAATCAATTTTTCTTTTAATGCTTTTACTTCTTCACTAACTTTAGAATATTCTAAATTTAAATCAGTTATATCTTTAGCAATTAATGCTACATCTATACTTTCTAGTTCTCCTTTTATATCAAGATACTTCTTAGCAACAACACTTTGTTCTTTTAAAGGTAGAACCGTTTTAGATAACTCATCAATGACTAGTTTAATACGCATTAAGTTTTCTTCAGTTCTCTCTAACTTCTTTAAACTTTCTTCCTTACGTTTTTTATATTTTAATACTCCTGCAGCACTTTCAAATATAACTCTTCTATCACTAGATTTAGAATTTACTATATCTGTAACATTTCCTTGACTAATGATATTAAAAGCATTTGCACCTGCTCCAGAGTCAATAAACATATCCGTTATATCTTTAAGTCTAACCCTTGAATTGTTAATATAATACTCATTTTCCCCAGTTGAATAAACAATTCTTTTTATTTCAACTTCTTTAAAATCACTATGCAAATAATGGTCACTATTATCAAAAACTAAAGCAACCATAGCTCTTTTTTGAGCTTCTCTTGACTCACTACCACTAAAGATACAATCTGTCATATTATTTTGACCACGCAAAGACCTAACAGATTGTTCCCCTAAAACCCATCTAACAGCATCAACAATATTACTTTTACCTGAACCATTCGGACCAACTATTCCTGTTATACCCGGATTAATTTCCAAATCCAATTTATCTGCGAAAGACTTAAACCCCTGAGCTCTTATACTCTTTAAATACATTTATTTCACCGCACTTTTGTTTAAAGCATCTAAAGCCGCATTTTGTTCAGCTTCCTTCTTGCTTTTGCCAATTCCCTTTCCATATATAATATTATCTATTTTAACAGCCATTTCAAATGTTTTATCATGAGAATTCCCAAACTCACGAACTAAAACATATTCTAAAGACTTCTTACTAGTTTGTACTGCTTCTTGTAATTTAGTTTTATAATCAGTATTAAAATCACAACCTTTATTTATATAAGGTACAATTATATCCATCAAATATTTTTTAACAACATCCCAACCTTGGTCCAAGTATATTGCTGCAGCTACAGCTTCAAATACATCAGCAATAATTGTATCATTCAAAAAATGCATTTGTCCTTGTCCAAGTCTTATATATTTATCAATACCTAAATCTTTAGAATAAGTAGCTAAAGCTTTTTCACAAACAAAGTTAGCACGTGTCTTAGTCATCTCGCCTTCACTAAAATTAGTATTCAAAAACAAATAATCACTAGTGGCAGCTTCTAAAATAGCATCACCTAAATACTCTAACCTTTCATAGTTTTCACAATTATGTTCATTTGAATAACTACTATGTGTTAAAGCTGTCTCCAATAACTTCTTATTTTTAATTTTAATACCCATTTTTTTTAAATATTCCATAAAACCATATCCATTTCTCTTTTAATTGTATCAAATTTTTAACTAAAAGTCTTGTTTTTTTACAAATCCTTTACATTTTCAGCCATTTAATACTATATTTACTACTTACCCATTAACATTATAGCAAATTTTTTCCACTATGAAAACATTTACAAATGAATAATTATATAGTAAAATTATTAAAGGGTGATATTTATAAAAAAAATACTAATTTATTTAATCAGAGCTTATCAAGTTACCCCTACTCATGCTCATTCAATGTGTAGATTTACACCGACATGCAGCCAGTATATGATTGATGCCCTAAATGAATATGGCTTATTTAAAGGATTAAGATTAGGAATAAAAAGAATACTTAGATGTAATCCTTTTGGAAAATATGGTCATGATGAGATAAAAAAGGAAGGAAAAACAATATGAAAAAACTATTTTTAATAATATTAAGTGCATTTTTACTAACAGGATGTAGTTTAAAAAAGGATAATTTAGAAAATGCCACTATTTATACTACTATCTATCCAGTTAAGTATTTAACAGAATTTATGTATAAAGACTACGGTACAATAGAAAGTATCTATCCAAGCGGTGCAGATGTTTTTAATTATGAACTTACTGATAAACAAATAAAAAAATATGCCAAATCAGACCTATTTATTTATAATGGTTTAAGCAATGAAAAAACAATTGCTAAAAATCTTATTAATAAAAACAAGAATTTACTAATAATTGATGTATCAAATGGTCTATCTTATAAAAACGGAGTTAAAGAATTATGGATGAGCCCAAATAATTATTTAATGCTTGCTAAGAATATTAAAGATTATTTAAAAGAATATTTAGAAAGTCAAATAATTTCTGATTATGTTGAAAAAAAATATCAAGAGCTATCTGAAATACTTTCACTAAAAGATGCAGATTTAAGAGCTATTGGTAAGGAAGCACAATTAAAAGGAACAAACACCTTAGTAGTAAGTGACAATGTATTTAAATTTTTAGAAAACTATGGGTTTAATATTGTCTCACTAGATGAAGAAACTTTAACAGAAGGAACACTTAATTCTATAAAAAATAATTTCAAGAAAGAAACATATACAACAATATTCGTTTTAGATAACAATTATACTGATAATATCAATTCTATTGTAAATGATTATAAAGCAAAAACCATCGATGTTAAGTCTATGATTAACATTGATACTGATAATACTGATGATTATTTAACCATAATGCAAGATTTTATTGATAATATTGAAAATATTTGCATTAGCTAATTGACAAGTGACTACTTTTATATTAAAATATAGAGGTAGCTTATGGAGCAGTACTCAAGAGGCTGAAGAGGGATCCCTGCTAAGGATTTAGGTCGGCGAATGCTGGCGCGGAGGTTCAAATCCTCTCTGCTCCGCCATTTAAGCAATTAAAAACTTCCAAATTTATGGAAGTTTTTTTGTTTATAAATCATTAATTGGTTCAAATTGTCTTGAAAGTTTAAGACTTTCAGTTTCGCAGCCATATAAATTACAACCATCAAATGTATCTGAGAAAAATAAAGCTCCTCTTTCTCCAATCGTGCAAATGCTTCTAAGATTGGCAGCAAACATTCCATAATTATTCCATTTACATCTAGCAGTTAAAATAGGTTTTATGACTTCGGCATCAATTATCTTTTTATCTAAATCTACATTATCATGCTTTAAATCAAGTGACTTATCACATATAGAATTATACAAATACATTCCTGATGCTTCAATTGGATTAAATTCTACTATATCAATAAGTCCTTTAGAATCTTCCATTAAATCAACAACATAAGTACCTGGATAGTTTTTAACAATATTTAAAGCAAAATCCAACACTTTATTTTCAATTTTATGGCTTTGAAAAAAAGTTAATCTTGATATATTATATATTTTACCATCAATAACAACACATCTATATTCTTTAGTACCTATTTTATCTTCTTTAATATCTACAAAGGTACTTACTATAAATAGTTCGTTTTCATGAAGCTTTAAAGCTTTACAAAAATTACAATTAGTTCTTTCTAAAATATTTGGGTTAATAACTCCAACAAAATTTTTTGTAACAGTTTTAATAAACATTTTTTCTCCAAATAACGCTTTTAAATATCTAATATTTTCTTCTTTTAATAATTCTCTTCCTTCAAATACTAAAACATCTCTATTAGTTTTAATATATAAAGGCCAAAGTTCAATTTTATTTACCATATCTATATTATTAATTGGTATACCACCTTTACTTTCAATAGCATTTATAATAATTTCAACTTGTAAGGCACCAGTTCTAGGAAAAACTCTTTGTCCCTTGATAGAACAAACTTTTCCTTTTAAATTGTAAAAATTATCATTAATTTCATCGTATAAAACCACAGGGTATTTTTTCCTAACATTATTAATTTCTTTAATAATATCTTCATTTTTTATAATTCTTTTATCATAACAGTATATCATAATACAACCTCTTTATTGCAAATAAAAACTCCTACTACGGAGTTATAATCAAAATTGGTGACCCGTACGGGAACAAAATTAACTCCAAGTGCCCTTATTATAAGGGACTTTTTTCTTTTTTACCGCCATTTTTTACCGCCGTTTCATTTATTGCATTTTTTCAAAAAATTAAAGCACTAAAAAATGACCCAGTCAATTTGACTGAGTCTTTTTTAATATGGAAAGCTAAAGTGTCTTAAACATTTTAAAGTTTTTGGTCCGATGCATCCGTCTATCTCATCATCATATAATCCATCAGCTTTGCATCTTTTTTGGAACTCAATAACCCACGATTTAAGGTAATTACCAAAAAAATCACCATCATCGTTTTTACCAACTAATTTTATTCTTGCACTCTCTTTTGAGTTCCCAAAATATCCATAAAAATTATTAGCAAAGAATAAACAAATTTTATTTACGTTTGGACCTTTATCACCATATTTTAAATATCCTCTAACTCCTAGAAAGTTATCTGATGTACTAGGCTTTGTTGGTTCTGGTTTAACTTCTTTTTCATAAGTTAAATATGGGCTTTTGAACCATTTAGTCCAAGTAGCTCTTTTACCATCACAACCTTTACCATTGTCTTTAAAATATGTCTTGTAAATTCTACCTTTCTTACCATCATATTTCGCTGCAGTACTTTCAATTACTTTACCATTTCCAATGTAAATTCCCATATGCCCTTTCATATAAACTAGTACGCCAGGTATTTCTGGAATTGTTGAAATTGGACCTTTTTCTTTAGCTTCAGCAAGTAATCCCTCACAACTCAAATCTTTTTGAGTTTTACCATAATATGATGCATTTTTTGTATGGTAATCATGCCACATAAAACATTTAAAAAGACCACAACAGTCGAATTGTCTGGTCCCATCTGAATCATATCTTCCGATACCTCCGCCTTTGTATCTATTTTTCTTTTTATATTGTTCTTCAGCCCATTTCACTAAGTCTGAAGCTTTTGTAAAATCGTACATATTTATTCTCCTTTTATTATTTTTTCTAAATTGTGAAATACATCATAAGTTCCACCAGCAATCACTCCGCTTAAAGCTATAGCTACTTTAAAATCTTTAGTAATTGCCCATTCAATGCACGCAACAACTAATCCAATTAAAATATTTTGAATTGGTATTAAATTGTTGTTTACCCATGTTGATTTTTTGGCAATAACACCAAATATCCATGTTATGAATATCGTTACTACTGCTACTATATTTGCTAATTCCATTTTTTCACCTCCAATCATCATAAAAAGCACTCAATTACGAATGCTTTAATTCTCTAATATCTTCTTGCATATTTTTAATATCTTCTTCAATTTTGTACGTCCTTTCAATAAGTGTATTATGCTTATCTTGCTTTTTCTCTAATTGTTCTATTCTATAAACTGTGAGTGCGGTACTTTTCTTATTAGAAGATATTGTTGCCATAACGGTAGGTATTGCTGTGCAGACACCTCCAATAACCGCTATAATAATTGCTTCCATTTTTTATCCTTTCTTTAAATAATAAATTCTAAAACCAGTAATTTTTGTTCCCTTATAACTATAACTCGAAATTGATACTAATCCAGTTGCATTACAGGCAATAAAAGCTCCAGGATTCATATTCGTATTCGTAAAATAAGAATATGAACCACCTAGCACCAAAAACTGACCACCAGAATAACGTGATCCGTCGCTATAAAGCAATGGTTCAATGAAAACAGTGTTTTCTGGCAAGTCTAATTGATAGGTATCTCCTCCAACTAGCTCTAAATTATAAACTCCTGTAAATTCTAGTTTTAAATTATTCAATATTGTTTTTAAATTTTTTTTATTATGAGATACTGATTCACTATCCCAATATTTATTATTTTTAAGTTTGATTGATTTTGCCATAATTAATGGCTTACTTTAAGTTTTATAACCTATAATAGTAATAATATATAATCTATTGTTGGACAAATCTCCATTAATACTACCAGTTGAATAATTTCTTAAAAAAGAAACTTTATTAACTACATTAACATTTTTTTCTGTTATAGTATAAGTATTTACTATATTTGCAGTATATGGAATACCATTTTCAATAAAATATGTCATTTCATTTAAAGTAAATGAATTTAAAGCTTTCACTTTATGAACATTTCCGCTTTTGGTCGTGATCTCTAAATATTCAAAATTTGATATATTTTCGCTACAAACAACATTTTCATTAGTACCAACTGAAGAATCATAAAGTATTGTTGAGTTTAAAATTTCACTCAACTTTTTTCCATTGTGAATTATACTACTACTATCCCAAAATGTGTTGTTTTTTAATTTTAAACTTTTACTCATTTTGCTTGTGTTAGATTTTTATTAAGATAATTATTTCCATTTTCCTATTGCATATAGTGCAATCGTAAGACCTACTGCATTACTTGAACTTCCTCTTCCTATTCCAATATTTTTATAACTTGAAGTTGTTATAACGGGAATTTCCCATTCCACTTTAAAACATGCACCTACTTTTAATTTCAAATCAATTAAGACTTTAGGAAGTTCTTTAAATGTTTGTGGAAAATTTATTGCAGTGGCGTAATTCCCCACGAATAAATTACCCCAAGCAGTATTACAGGCCATTTCAACTTCAATCTCTTGATATGTAATCATAGTACCATCTTCAAATTTAATCCAATTTCCATTTGAATTTGAGCCACTGCTGTTGATTACTTTTGTACTTAATAATTCTCTATTATGTACAATGGAATTACTATCCCAATATTTATTATCTTTTAGTTTAATCGATTTAGCCAATTAAACCACCTCTAACAAATACCTCCTCTCTCGAGAAGATAAATAAAAGAAGATTGCTTAAAGTAAGCAATACCTCCTTTCTTTCCAAGGCAAGACAATAGTTTGCTTTGCTTTGCTTTGCTTTGCTTTGCTTTGCTTTGCTTTGCTTTGCTTTGCTTAAGTATCTCATTCTTACGAATGAGAGTCAATATCTTTTCTATTATTTTTTTCATAATTTTTCGTTATTCAAACGATTAATTAAATATTAGTTTCTTCTATGATAAGTACACAATTTCACCCGGCAATGATTGAGCTCTTGTATTATCTCTTATATCGCAATTTCCATACATTCTAGTTATATTCATAACGCTATAGTTATATGGTTCATAAATCCACAATGAGACTCTTACGGATGATGTAGTTTTTCCTTCAATTGTCATAGCTATATAGTTGGAATTTGAAAAAGCACCAACAGAAGTTAGTATTTTTCTTTGAGATACAAAAGGATTATTAGAAGTTATTTCATTTTGAGAATAATAAGAAAACCAAATATCTGCCATACATGGCTCATATCCATCATTTTCTACCATTACTCTGCCATAAAATCTTTGATATTGTCCGGTAAAAACATGACTTGCTATTCGACACCAATAGCCTTGATAACCTGACATATTAACTCGTTGGTAATCAAAAATACAATCATTTAGTGGGACCTTATTATGTACTATACAACTACTATCCCAATATTTATTATTTTTCAATTTTATACTTTTACTCATTCTTTATTTTTAAGTTAGAGTTTTATGATAATCTTAGAATCAAGAGTTGAGAACCTAAATAACTTGAAAAACTTGTGGCACCCATTTGAAATTCGAAATATATTGAAGTGTAATCTACATTTCTTATGTCAATATTCAAATGATTATATGAATTAACTTCAATATTTCTTCCATTAGAATCATAAATATCAAACTGATTACTTACGTTCAAACTGGCATATCTAATTATCAAAACAGTACCCTTAAAATTACACTTTATACAATTATCTCCCTTTAAAAAAAGTTTAGAATCATTAGTAGTCAAATTCCAATCATTAATTGGCATTTTTGTCTTTGTCCATGCAGTAACAGTATGTTCTACAGTATGAGTAAGTTGATATAATTTAGCAAATTTTCCAAGACCATATAGTCCTTCCAAATCCCAATAAATATTATTTTTAAGTTTAATTGATTTAGCCAATTAAACCACCTCTAACAAATACCTCCTTTCGGAAGTTTGAAAAGAAAGAATAGAATCGTTTAAATAACAATTCCCTCCTTCCTTCGCATACATATCGTATGTATGTATGTATGTATGTATGTATGTATGTATGTATGTATGTATGTATAAGCATACTATGCATACGCATACATTGCAATAGTTTTTTTATTTTTTTCATTAATTGCCTCCAAAATTTATTTTTCTATTAATTGTTATTACCATTTTTTGTACCTCCTCTACCATTCATCGACATCTTCCGTTTCTAAAAAAGCTTGTCCTTTATAGAATGCATCCATTTCAATTCTAAATCCTTCCTGTGAAGCAATCTGTCCAAATGTTATTCCTTTACCACCTGTTAATTTTGAAATTAGTACAAAACTAGGTGGCATTGTATAATAAAATTTTATATCCTCATAAAATTGGTCTATTAAGGTAAATTCAAATACATGATTAGCATTGGTTGCTAAATCTGAAAAAATATCCGAAACATCTTGAACAAAATTTCCAGAATAATTATCTAATATATAAGTTTTCTCAATAGTTCCATACTTTATTTTTAATTTTTTAGCATTTTTATTAACACCATTTACTAAAATTGGACAAATTGAATAAGAACACTTTCCTATACCATAAGTGCCATCATTATCTATCTCCCCAGTGGCATTACATCTATCAACTTCATAAGAAGATGTTGATGGAACAAAATAATCAACAATATTTATAGTCTTAGACGCATATGCTTTTCTACCTCTTGAATCAGTTACAGTTACATTTACTGTTAAATTTCCGCTTACATTAATGTAATTTGATAAAAATTCAGAACTATTAAAATTTTCACCTCCAACAGTTGAAGAATAAGATTTTATCGAACTTCCAGCAGATCCGGAAGCAGTAATTACTCCTTTTATTCTCGATTTTGTTTTTAGCCAAATTCCCCAACTTGATGGAACAACTCCAACATCCGAAATAGCTAACGAACAGGTTGGTACATAACTAGACGGAACATTTAAATAAACCGTAGTTGTAGATGTCATTCCATTAGAATTGACACAATTAACTACAACTGAAACTTTTTCATTTGAAGGAAATGAATTTATTAATGAAACAGGAAATGCATATGTTTTAGATTCACCTATTCCACTACCAATTGTATAATTCGTTCCATTTATTGAGTATGATAATGTATGCGTTATACTTGAGTTTGGTCTAGAAATAGAAAATGTAATATTACTACCAAAATCAATATAATTTGAAGTAGAAGAATTATTAGAAATTGAACTACTTAAATTAACTGTTGGCAATGTGTATTTTACCGACCAACTTCTGGTATGACTACCATCTGTTACAGTACATGTTATTGTACATGAACATGTTCCATCTGATGCTAAAGGAACGGTGTAGGTACTTGTTCCTAAATTTTTAGTTCCCAAAGTTTGATAAGACGTAGGTGGTTTACCACTATATGATCCGGCAGAATTACCATTAACTTTACTTGATACCGTAACTGTCGGCCACGAATAACTATAACCACTTATATCCTGTTTTCCTTGAATTTTATGAGTTATTGATAAAACATAACCTGTTTTTGCACTATTTAATTCATAGGTGATACTTAAACCACCTCTCATGTCATAATAGTAATCGCCATCATCATAAGGACTACTCGTATTTGATGTTAAGAACTTTGTCCATCTTCCAGCTTCTAAAGTTGCCATTATTCATCACCTACCCATCTTGTATTTAGATTTCCATACTTATCTTCTTTTGTTTCCCAATGGCCAATCTGCAATCGACTTAAAATTGTAGATTCTAAAATGTATAATGAATTGTTGCTAATATAGGCCGTTTCAATTTCACCAGTCATAAAGGAAATTCTTTCTTTAGCAATTTTAAGCGAAATTTTATTTCCTACCTCGCCTAAAATTATAGTTCCATCAACAAAGCGAATATATTTTTCAATATTTTGCAATTGTTCTTGAGTTGAACCATTAGAATTTTTAAATTCTTCTGATAACTTATTGAAATTGAACTCAAAAGCATCAGCATTTTGTGTAAATTTTGTTTCTATAGTTTCTTTGTAACTTTCAAAATTACTCGACAAAACATATTCTTTTAAAGTTTCCATAACAAAACTCTCTGAATCTTGCTTTAAAGAACTCATATTTGTTACAGTTTCATATCTTAAATCGTCGACTTCTTTTCCTAAAGAATTAATTTTTCCTTTATTAATTTCATAGTCTTTTTCAACGATATCAATTCTTTTTGAATTTTCTCTTAATGCAGAGTCATTTTTTAATTGAACACCTGTTAAAGTATTAAATGTTTCTCCCAATGAAATCTCGGTATTTTCAGGATGGTCTAAAGGGATTTTAATAGATTTTAATAAATATAATTTATCAAAGTTATGAATTAAACTTTTTATTCTAATATATCGATAAATAAAGAAAAAATCAACATCTTCATTTATCGACGCTAGATCTAAAGCTGTTATTTCAAATGAACTACTAATCATTATAGCTTGATTATTCAAATAATTAAGCCCTTTTGTTTTAAGATTGTCCGCTAAAGTTACATCATCAAATGTTGTTTCACTTATAGGAGCTACTTTCCAACCAAATTTTGCATAAGCAGTTTCATTAATCAAATAATCTTTATCATCATTTACAGATTTTATTGTCAATCTTTCTTTTGTTCCATCTTCATTTTCAATTTCAGTCCCTAAAGGAATAACGACACTATAAGTATTTGCAGCATCATTTTTTGCTATGATATTTATTAAATTGTCGCCAAACTCTATAGTTTGTGAAGAAACAATCAAATTATCTTCATTTTTAAAATCTGCTAACCAATCAATATAAGTACCATCTGTTTCATATCTTTCAACAACATAGCCACCTAAAGTATCTAATAATCTAGTTTTTAATAAATCAAATGAACATAAATAATCTTCCCAACTTCTAGAAATATAATCGTTTGGATCTGTTACTGTTACATTTCCAATTTTTAGTTTTTGTTCATCTGAAACTTGAGAATTATGATTATTTATTATTTTTTCAAATAATTCCTTAGGAGTTCCCTGAAAAGTCGAAGGTCTATAAATAGAATCATTTAAAAAAGATAGAAAACTTTCGCATTCAACATTTATATCGTTATAAATACCTTGTTCATTATTTACTATTCTTCCTTTAAAAATAATCTGATTATTTCTTTTTACAACAATTTTAGGTTTTAACAATTCAAGCTTATCAAAATAAGGATGGTCTGGATAAATTGAAAAAGTTAAAGTCCCAACTTTATTTATTTCTAAACTTAAGTTAGGACTTTCGACAACTAAATCTTTATCTCTTAAATCATATAAAATGTCATCACCATAAAATATTTGATACTTCATCATAGTGTTGCCTCTTGATATGTCAATTTCATTGTACCAGTACCCGAAATTATTTTTATATAATTATTTCCTCGTTTAAAAATAATATCAAGAACTTTATGCGTACCAGCACTTAATGAATAAGAATTTCCTTCAAATTCAACTGTCGTTTCATCAGACAATTCAAAAATAGGTATAACACTCTTATCTAGATTCGAAAATGTATATGTTTCACCAGCAACAAGATTATTTGATATCGAGGTTTCAGTTAATTTATATTTAAAAGGTTCACAATCACATTCAATAGAAATATGTGCAACCGTAAATGTTGTTGTAAAAGAAGTTATTTTACATCTTCCAAAATAATAGTAATTAGGATCTTGATCTAAAATAATTTTTATTTTTTTATCATACAGGGTTTGTGCAATTTTCTCTCTTAATTCCCACCATTTTGAAGGATTAGAAAAAATATCAAAATCAAATGTTAAAGTTCTATTTTCATATTTGATTTCTCCAAAAGCATTTGATAAATCTATTTTCCCATCGCGACCAGGAATATCTACAGATATTGTTTTTGGCTCTGGCAAAGGAATTGATTTAGATACCATTAACAAATCCCAGTCAATAATAGAATGTTTATCATCAAATTTTACGCCATTCATTAGTAACCCCTTCTTTCTTTTTGACTAATTATACCTAATTCTCTGTTTACATCTGGAGCCAAAATTTTTGACACTCTTTTACCATCAATATTTATAGGCTTACCAGCGTTTTCAGCAATATAAGGTAAATATTCTTTTAATAAAGCTACTAATTCGCCATTATTAGCATTTAAATTATTTTGATATCTCATATTATTAAATGATGAGAGAGCATCCATCATTGTATCCCTCATTATGCTTTGAGGAGTAGTTATTTCTGGATTATTAACAGCACCAGGATACTCACCAGTTAATAAAGGTGTTGGCTTTCTAGTTACCGCACCACGAGCTGCAAAACTTAATTTAGGCCAACCATCTAATCCTAAGGCTTTGTACACTGCAGTTTTAATTTTTCCTACATTAGTATCATAAGTTATTTTTAATCCAAAAGGATTTTTAAATGCTTTTTTAAAATTATTCCACATCTTGCTTCCTATTTCTCCCATTTTATCTTTAGCTGAAGAAAATACATTTTTTATGCCACCCCAAACGGTATCACTAAAGAAATTTTTTATGCCACTAAATGCACTTTTTATTCCGCCGGCCGCTTGAGTAAACTTATCGACAAAAAAATCTTTTACATTTAAAAACACATTTTTTATGCTATCAAACATAGATGTAAAGAAATTAACTACTGGTGTAATAACATTTTCATAAATCCAGGTACCAACAGCAGATAAAATGCCTACTATAAAATTCCATGCTGTTTCTACTCCAAATTTTATAGTTTCAAAACAGGATGTAAAGAAATTAACTACTGGTGAAATTACATTTTCATAAATCCAGGTTCCAACAGCGGATAAAATTCCTATTATAAAATTCCATGCTGTTTCTACTCCAAATTTTATAGTTTCAAAACAGGCTATGAAAAAATTAACTACTGGTGAGATTACATTGTCGTATATCCAGGTACCAATGTTTAATAATACTTGCCCAATTGTTTTTAAAATACCTAATATTGTTTCTACAAGCAAAGTACCAAAAGCAATAAACACAACAAGTATTGGTTTAATGATATGATCATAAACCCAAGTACTAATATTTACAAATAATTGAGCGATAGTGTTAAACACATTTTTTATTCCATCTACAACAGAACTATACAAATTTATAAAAAAGTTTTTTATATTTTCTACGACATTTTTAACAGTATTTACTATTGCACTTAAGATTCCATTTACTAAATTTCTAAACCACTCACACTTTTTATAAAGCACAACAATTGCTGCAACAATAGATAAAATAATAGTTATGGGCCATCCTAGAAATCCGACAACTGCAACTATTCCAGATTTTAGCATACTAAATAATTTTAACAATTTAGTAAAAAGTGGTGATAAATTTTTAATTACAGTTGCAACTTTTCCAAAAACTTTTACTATTTTTTCAACCGCACCAATTACTTTTCCGATGATTATTAATACAGGACCTAATACAGCAACAACTGTAGAAACAACAGCTATTATTTTTTGAGCTATTGGACTTAAATTGCTTATTTTATCTATAAGACGTTCAACTTTTTCCATTATTGAAGCCAAAATAGGTAAAACAACATCACCTATTTTTTGAAAAGATGTTTTAATTCTTCTCGCAGAAGTTTCAACTTGTTCTCCAACGCCACTATATAGCTGTTCAGATGATTCTTTAATTGCTCCATTAACATTTTCATAAGTGTTATTTACTTTTCCTAATGAAGTTATTACTTTTAACGCATTATCTTCACCTAATGCACTCCATACAGTTCCTGCTAGCGTTAATGCTTCTTGTTCACTTTTCATATTAGAAAAGTCATTAATAATACTTTTAATTACATCAGCTTGAGATGCATTACCTTTTTTCCAAGCATTAAATAAATTTTGTGTTTCTTTACTAAAAGAACTTAAATTATCTGCGATTCTTCCATCAGTAAGCGAAATTCCCATTTCTTTTACTAAGTCATTAACTTTATCTAAGTTGTACGCTCCGCTATCTAATCCATTTTGAAGTATAGAAAACATTTCTTTAGCACTAAAACCAGCTTGTCCCCATAACTGTGAGTATTCAGCAATATTATCTGCTAATTCGTGCGTTTTATCTAATCCATTTTGAGCTCCTACAATTAAAAAATCAAACGCCTGATCAAAAGTTAATCCCATATTGGTTATTAACCCATTAACTCCTCGTAATGTCTCGCTAAAATCCATTCCAAAGACATCTTCAAGTATATAAGCCTGTTCTGTTATATTTTTTAAATCAATATATGAAATATCACCTAAGTTTTGTCTTACCATCGACATTTTTTCTGCTATCTCATTATAATCTTCCCCAAAATTATTGTCATGAATTTCTTGCAAGACTTTTTTAAATTCTTCAGAACTTTCTTTGCTCATTCCAGATGCAACTGTTACTCTATTAACAGCACTTTCTAACGAACTAGCAGTTTTAGTTGCAAATCCTAAGCCAGCAGTGGCTACTCCTGATAAAACAGTAAATTTCTTTCCTGCTGATTCTATTTTATCTCCAAATTCACCTATTTTTTCTCCAGCTACTTTAAGTTGTTGTTCTGCAACACTGCCAAAATCTTTTTGTTCTTTTTTTAATGTTTCTAATTTTTGTTTTGTAGCTATTATTTCCCTTTGAAAATTACGATATTGTTCAATTCCTATATCTCCATTCTTAAATTGTTCAACAACTTGAGATTGAGCATCATTTAAAAGTTTTAACTTATCTTCTGTCGCTACAATACTTTCTCTTAAAACATCTTGTTTTTGTTTTAGCAATTCGACATTTGATGGATCCAATTTCAATAATGAATTAACACCTTTAAGTTCTTTTGATAATTTAGCTGATGCACTTTCAGCTTTACCTAAAGATTTTTCAAATTTTGAGGTATCTCCTCCAATTTCAATTGTTAAACCTTTTATTTTTGAACTTGCCATTCTGTACCTCCTTTTCTAATTACAAAAAAAAGAGCAACATACTTAACTAGTCTGTTGCTCTTTCATCTTTTCTTTCAATTTTTTTCTTTCTGGTTCTGTAGTTTCAAGACGCTTTGCATTTATTAAATATTCTATTCCTTCTTCACTTTGAGAACAATTATATATAAAAGCCTCACGCAAAAAGAACTTATATTCAACCACATCTAATTCTTCAACATCTAATAAAGAAATATGTAAATAATCTGCAATAGTCTTTTCTTCTACAGATAAAATAATATACGGATTTTCCTTACCATCATCTTGTTTTTTAGGATAGTAAGGAAGTTTTAGTTTTTTTGATCAATATTTTTTTCTATCCAACTATAATAACCATCAAAGAAAGCTAGAAGTGAGCTTAAATCTAAAATTTCATCAAGTTCATCAATACTAAATTCTCTTTTTTCTTTATTTTTATTAAAAGCTAATAAACAAGCCTCATAAAGATTTTCGATATCATCTTCAGTTAAATCATCATTATTAATAGATTTTGTCAATTCTAATATTTTTTTTAATTGTTTTCTCTTTGGAGGTTCAACATTAATTATGTCATTATCTGATAATTTTATTTGATAATATCTTTGTTTATAAATTGTTAAATCTAGCATATTTTATTTCTCCTTTAAGCACTGGCTCCAGTTTCTTCTTTGATTATTACAAGAGTTCCCTCATTATCTAATTTACCAGCATTAGCACTAATTTCGGCATCTATAACAGTTTCAGCATCAGCTGCGTATTGAAGCGTAAAACCACTTGTATTTTGACCTACAATCGTAACTCTTACATCCCCATCAACTGGGTCTTCATGTAAGAAATGAAAAATATATGATAATCCATCATTATTACTTGTTCCACCAATTTTGATAGTTCTATAACCATCTTTTTCTTGTACTCTAGCAGTAGAACATAATTTTTTTAATGTTGTACCATTCCAAGTCATGATTCCAGATTTTAGTTTTACATCTTCAGTAGTTAATTTTCTTTTAGATACTTTTCCTAAATCATCTTTCGCATCATAAAATTCACCAGAATATTCTAATGAAGCTCCACCTTTAATCCATCCTAATCTATTGTCTTCTTGTTCTAACAATTTATCAGATGGAATACCTGTAACTAATTCATAATAAGTACTTAATGAATCCTTTGATGGGCTAGTTACTTTCGTATAACCATTAGTAGATTTTGTGTAATAATCCTTTGATGTAACAATATCAGTATCAACTGTTTTCAAATAGATTTGATTACTAAATTCAACACAAAATAATTTACCACTACCTAAAGTAATAGTATCTTTAGTTCTTTTTCCTTGTTCCATTTTTATTTCCCTTCCTTTCTTTTTTCTAAAAATGTATCAAGCTCAAAAATAGTCATCCACATTTCTTCGGTGTCTAACCATTCCCTACTTTTTTTATATTTGATTTCTTCATTATCAAAAAAATCTTCAATCTTTTTTTCCTCTTTTAAATCTATATTTTCACTATAATGTTCTATTGTTAAATTATGTTCAATAATATTATTCTTTTTATCAGCACCACGAGTATAAGTATCATCAATAAAAATATTATAAGGAAGCTGTGGCATTTTTAAATATCTATTTTCTTTAATACTAAGACCAGTTCCATTTTCAAACCACTTCTTAATGTCCACGCTCTATTACCTCCTTTGTTTCTCTAATGTACCTTTCCTCTAATTTTGCATAGTTTTTATCTATAAAATCATTCCCGCGGGTTCTTCTTCCTTTTCTTGTCATATGTCCATTTTTTATTAAATGTGTTAACCTATATTCTGGACTTTTAACATACCATAAATTAACTTTTCTATTTGGAGTATTGACAACTGTTGTACTTGAAATATTTTTATAAAATTTTTTTCTTTTTCCTTTAGGAGCATCTTTTCTAGTATTTTCTACAAATTCAGCTGTACATTCATCATTTATTTTTTTTAGATCTTCAACGACTTCTTGGCTATATAATTTTAATTCTTCTGAAATTATTTTAGATAGATTGTCCGAGTTAACAGTATTTGCCATTAAATTCACCTACAATCGTAACTTCTGAAACACTTTCTAAATATCTATCAACATTTTTAATATTAAAACACCTAGTTTTATAAACAATTCTATAAATTTCAGTATTAAAAATGAGTGAGTCAATATTATTACAGTAGCGTACTTTAAAATTATAGGTTGAGTCACTTATATTTGTTGATGCATTAAAGTATTCTTTACCACTTGATTTATTTATAATTGCATGTGTCTTAAAATAATCTTCCCACTTTTCAGTGTCAACATTTAACTTTTGAATCAAAATAGGCTTATTGTAATTTGCCATTATTCCCTACTTTCACATTGCAATTGCAAAATAAAGTCTGTTTTCATTTTTTCAAGAACACTATTTTCTTTCACTGAATATGAACTTCTATCATATAAATCTTCAATGATAAAAAGGGCTAATTGTTTAGCCCTTTCATCACTTCGAGGAAAATTTTCACCGATAGCTCCTTTTAACCAGCTTTCGGCTACAGAAATAAATCTCTCAATATTTTTTTGAGAATTTTCATCATCATAATCAATTCCCAAAAAAACTTTTACATCGCTAACTTCAAGCAACTTTGCATTACTTTCATTAGACATTTAAATCACCCCTTACGCAGAAGCAACAGTTGAAACTTCAATATAACCATTAACAAAAGCATCATCATCGCGATGTTTAATATCATCTCTTTGAATAGCTCTAAACAACGTCATATCATCTTCAAATGCGTTGATTTGACCATCGCCAGAGCCAACAACAGCTGTATTTGAAGTCATAATATTTAATTGTCTTCTATCAAAGAATCTAATAGCTTCTTTTAAATCACCAATAATCATTGGAATTTTATATCCAGTTACTTCATAGTAATTTGCAATACTAGCTTTAGCTGGTTCAGCAACTAGAGTGAAAACATATGGAGATTCAGATGTACCGCTACCAGTTCTTGTAAAATATTCTTTACCTGAAACAATATCTGTATCAGATGTTTTTGTGTAAATATCACTACTATGAATATCAGCATTTGGGAAAATTTCTAATGGAATAGTTGTTGTACCAGCTGAAAGCACTAACTTCATTGGATCTGCTGGACTTGGACTTAAAAGAGATTTACCATCTTTATCTTTTAAAGTATCTAAATATTGTAAACCATCATCATTTGTAACAATTACTGATGTAGGTTTGAATGCTTGACCAAGCGTAACATTTAAAGCATATTTAATATCATCTAAGCCAGATAATTTCTTAGCTACTTTTTCATTTATAACATCAAGAATATTGTTGTTATCAGTAACACGACTTTCATCAGCTATCCATTTTGTTAATTCGCTATAAATATTGGCATCACTATCATCAAATAATTCATTAGTTACTGGATAAATACCAGCTCTTTTTTTAATTTGATATGCTATTTGATCATATTTAGGTGTAGCTTTTTGACCAATTGGATTACCTTCTCCAACAGTGCTAAATCCTGTTAATGAATATCTTTTCTTATAAGTTCTTTTACCACTCATTGCAGTAACATTTTCTACAGATACTAAATCTTTCAATGATTTTTTTGCTTCTTTTAAATGCTCTATGTCAGTTAAAATATCTTCTGGAACGATATATCCACCATCTTGGTCAGATCCAACTGACATTGTATTTCTTATCTTTTTAATGTTATCAGCAAAATCTTTTATTTTATTAATTGTTTTTGCTCTGCTAACTACTTCTTCTGTTACTTCACTTCTTTCGTTTTGGAAAAGTTTTTCAGCTAATTTGTATTCTCTTTCTAGATTTTCAATATCAGCTAAATTCTTTTCTGCACCATCTAAATCCTTTGCAGCAAACATTTTTGTTGCTTCATCTTTTAGCACTTCAATTTGTGCTTTAATTTCTCTCATTTTTTTGTTCATTATTTATCCTTCCCTTCTTTTTTATTTATATTTTTAGAACCTTCTATTTCTGAACTTTCAATTTCTGAGTTATCTGGAAGATTTGTTATTAATTTTTCCAATTCTTCTTTTTCAACCATTAAATTTTCATAAGCACTTGTTAATTCATTAACTTTTGCTTCTAGTTTTTCATTTTCAACTTTTAGACTATCATTATCAACTGTTAACTCATTAACTTTTGCCTCTAATTCTTTATTTGCATTAAGTAATTCATCATCAGTAACAGCATCATTAGAACTTACAAATTCAACTACTGGATTACCATTGTAAGTTGTTTTTAAAATATCTGTTCCTCTTTCTTCTGATACTTCAAATTCATTACCATAACCAAATTCTAAATTTTCTTTAGTTAATTTTAATCTATCAACTATTACTCTTAATCTCATTTATACCGCCTCCTTTTCATTTATATTCTTCAATTTTAATGAGATATTAATTTCTTTTAATCTTGTTTCAATATTTTTTTCTCTTAATTGATTTTCATTTTTACTGATATTTTCTTCGCGTATATTTTTATTTTCATTTACTTTTTCATTTCCAATTAAATTTTTTAGATACTCAGGAACATTTTTATAATTTTTAAATAAAACACTTGATATACTTGCAACAGCAGTTTTTTCTTCATCAATTAAGATAACATCAAAATATTTATTCATTTCACTAGCACTTAACCAGGTTTCAGCATCAACCATTGACTGAATTTCTTCTTCATCTACTTTTGACTTATTCATATACATTGGCATCATTACTGATTCTTCAATTTTATTTAAAGCATCAATAGTTTTTTGCATTTCATTAGCATTTCCGAAGGCTACTGACATCGGTTTATGAACCATTACAGTAGAATTTTTATAAAGATAGATATTATCTGCAACCATCATCAGAAATGATGCAGCTGACGCACTTAAACCATCAACATATGCATTAATTACTGTACCTTTTTCTTTAACTCTTCTCAACATACTTATCATTGTTGAAGCAGTAAAGACATCACCACCAGGAGAATTAATGTAAATGTTTAATGTTTGAACATTACCTAAATTATCAAGTTGTTCCTTGAAATCCATTAATCCAACTTCTGTTTGACTTACATCACCAGTCCACCAATTAACAGACTTTTCTTGAACAATTTCTCCATAGATAAATAAATCAGCCTCTAATGAAGTTATGTTCTTGAATTCATAAAACTTCTTATTGTTTTTCATTCTTCATCACCTCCTTCATTATCAACATTTATATCTAAAGGCCGCTTTAAGCCATTAGAAACATTATTTATTTTTTCAACTCCATATTGAGTTCCAACCTGTTCAACACGAATCATAGAACCATTCACAATTAAACTATCTCCGCCTTCTTTTGATGGGAGATCCAAATACGCTCTACCTTCGTTCGGCGTATAAAGTCCATTACTAATTGCTTTTGTAATACTTTCAATTTGAGTCTTCATATCAGCCCTTAATAACATACCAATATTAAATTTGAAGAAATAACCATTTTTAATTTCTTCTTCGCTCAATAGTTTCCAATTTAATTCTTCTTCATATTGTTTTAATATAAATAACAATGTATCAACTAAAAAAGCCAAGTTTTGATTTTCGCTTGAGGAATAACTTGACTTAGAATAATCATTTATTTGTACAGGCTTAATACCAAACGCAGCAGCAATTTGCAAGGCTCCATATTTTTTTAACTCCATAAATTCATTATCAGCTAATTTAGTATTCAATGGAGTTAAAGTTGTACCTAATGGAATCGGAATAAGTCCTTTTCCAACATCAACTTTGCCCTTCGCATAACTTTCAATGTTTTGAAGAAATTTTTTTGTATTTTCATCATTCAAATTTCCTGTGTATTGAACAACGACTTTTGATGTGAAACCATTGTCAAACAAAGCATTTTGTATATTTTGAGCTTTCTGATTTCCTTCAATGGTCATTTTCAACATTTCACGAACACTTTCACCTTTAATACCATCTTCAGTTATAGATGTTTTAAAATGCAAAACCTCTTCACTTGAAAGTTTATAGGTTGTTCCACCAATATCATACAAATACCAAACATCAGGAACTTCACTCAGTAATTTTCCATCATCATACCAAATTTGCAACCTAGAGTAATCTAAAGGAACAAGTTGAAGATTAGTTCCGTAACCGACTATTAATGATACTGAATTTCCGTAATGATTTCTATAATATTCATTGGTGCTCCAAAAAGTGGTTGATGTCATATACCTATTTGGTCTATTACGAACAACATTAAAAAGTGGATGATTCGTAGCTTCTATTACACCATCTTTTGTTGTTTTTCGTAATAACTTTAAAGGAAGTTTACCGACGGCCTCGCTTAATATTTTTAAACAAGCAAAATACGTAGCTTCAGATCTAGTATCTTTACTCATATTTTTATCTAATCCTAAAAAATCTGCTAGTTTATACCACTCTGTCATATCATTTCCTACACTATTTTTTATTTTATTTATTTCCCATTTATTAAATATTTTCATTCTTTCTCACCTCAATTCCATTGCATCGCATCTAAATACTTTTGCAATTCATCATCATAATTTATATCTTCTTTAAATTTCATATATGCTACATGAGCATCTATACATGCATCAACTGGGTCTATTCTTTTTGTTCTTGATCTTGGTTCCTTATCAACTTTAATTTCACCAAACGAATTAGCAACAACTTTTGCATTACTAAAGCTCCAACTTAATAATTCATTTGTCTTGTCATATTCAACAATTTCTGACTTAACATTTAACTGCATGTCTGATGTAGCATCATTTAAAAATTTAGCACTTTGTGTAATTTCTAATAATGGAACTCCAAAAGACTCTAATTCACTCAAAAAACCATCAGCATTATGAGGGTCATAACCAATTACTTTTAAATTCAATTGATATTCCACAATTATTTTTTTCAAATGTTCTATTATGAATTTATAATCATTTTTATATTCATTTACACCACCAGTAACACTTATCAAATTTGCTTCTTCCCATAAATCATACGGAGCTAAATCTGTTTCAATATGTTCTTGTAATCTTCCTTTGGGCATAAATGAATGACTATACAAATAAAATTTATCATTTTCATGAAATTCTAATGCAATTGATGTTAAATCACCGCCACTAGACAAGTCAATGCCACAGAAACACGATTTTCCACGAAAATCTTCAAGTGTTTTATTTTTTCCACACTTTTTCCATTTTTCAATATCTACAAATTGTGAGTCATCATCCCTACACCACAAATTAAGGCATTTTGTTTTATAATCTCTTAGTTCTTGCCCTCCCATATCTTTTGCAGTCTGACAGTCTTGTCGCAATGTTTCAATTCCTTCTTCGGTTGTTGCCAAATAAGGATTTGCTTTAATAAAATTTTTTTCATCAAATATATCATCGCCTTTATCAAGACAATATATATCTGCAAAAAAATCTTCAGCAGTAATTGTACCTTCTAAAATTCCAACAGCATAATTATCAATTGAATAACTAAAACTTTCAGTGCCTATATCAAATCCTCTTGTTGTAATCATACTTATAAGTGTTTCTTTCAAAGAACGTGTTCCATTATATAAAGCTTTATAAACATGATTAGTTTTAATTTGATGTATTTCATCTAAGCTTGTATAAATTGATCTATGTCCATCTTCAAGTCCTGCTTCTTTTGATAAAGCTTCAATTGTACAGTTTGTTGTGTTACATGTAATCAATGACTTATAATCTTTAATTTCAAATAACTCACTCAAATCAGGATCAATTGTTATAAATTTTGTCATTTCTTCCCAAGCAATTCTTGCTTGTCTTCTTTTTGTTGATGCTGTAAATAATTTTCCATAATTATAATTGCCAAATGCCGCTATATACGTTCCGATTATTCCATTTAAGAATGATTTACCCTGTTGACGGGCCATTGACTTATAACTTCTTCTAAATCGTCTATACCCATTTAATTTTTTCCAACCAAATATGCAACCAACATCAAAAATTTGAAATCCAAGAAGCTTCACTGGTTTAGGTTCTTCACCCTCTGCTATTGTTAAAGTTTCAGCATAATTCAAAACTCTTTCGCTTGCATCAATATCCCAATAATAAGGAAATTCTTCCGTTTTCTGTCTTTCCAAATCATTTAAGTGTCGTTGGCATGCTAATTTGTGAAGATGTCCATTTGGATTTTTTGTTATATCAATATTTCCACTGACAACAGCTCTTGCATATTCTGTAACTCTATCAATTTTTGCCATCAAGCATCACCGAACTTCTCCAAAAATTTATTTTTTTTAGGAGGATCCGTTGATGGTGGCATAACTAACTTGCATCTTGATGTAATACTTAGCCCCAAATCATTTCCGCAAGCACGACATTGTTTAAATGCTTTATCTTGCATAGAAGCCAATTTTTCCATTGCTGAAAAATTTTTGCTTTTAGTTGCATCTTTTAATAACTTGGTATATTTTAAATAAAAGTCTTTGGCTAATAAATATCTTGCTAAAGTATCTTCATCTAATTCAGTAATTATATTAACAGTTAACAACTTCGAAGCAATATCTTCAAACTCCCTCTTTAATTTTGCTGGCAAATATGACGGAGGCGAAATATCTTTTAAATCAACTTTTATTTCAGATTTTTTTCTCTCTTCTATTTCAGCTTTAGATAAATGTTTTTTTCCTTTCGCTTCAACCAATGCAATTGGTTGTTTTTGACCTGCCAAATTATCACCTCCAAACCATCATTTTCAAAATTTCTCGTGGGGAGTTTTTTTTACAATGACCTCCCTTGCACCGTTTCCTAGGAAAACCTAAAAACTTTTTTAGGTACCCCCTAGGTCTTTTCATTTTTATTTTTAATATGTTTTTCATATAAAAATTTAAATTAAAAAAGCATCTATTTTGAATAGAAAAATTATATTTTTATTCATTTCTAATAGATACTGCATTAGATAATGCTTATAACATAGGGGGATATGGTTTTTTTCGCATTATCTAATGCACTAACTAATAGTTAATGCTTTTTATTTTGAAGTTTAGTAATCGTATTAAAATCATTTTTATTTTTTTCTTTATATACTTTTGCAACTGGATATCCGTTAAAAGTTGCATTCAATATTTCTTTAGCTCTTTCTTCACTAACTTCAAATACTTCACCAAAGGCAACTTGTTTTCGTTCTCTAGTTAATGTTAAATCTGTTTTATCAATAACACATTGTATTAATTTCATTTTCTTTCCTCCTTCCTTTTTATAAAACGATTATGTCTATAATTATGATGTTCAACACATAAAGCTTCTAAATTATCATAATCTAATTTTCTTTCCCAACCATCAGAAGTCTGAATTGGAATAATATGATGAACATCAGCTGCAAGATTTTTGCAACCATTAAATTGGCATCTATATTGTTCATCAGCCAATTTTCTTTCTTTTAATTGATACCATTCTTTGCTTTTATAAAATTGAAGATATTTAGGATTTCGATGTGAATTATATTTTCTTTCACGTGCCTTAAGTTTTTCACTCTTTTCTTCTTCAACTATTTTATAGCAATCACTACAATAAGTAGCTGGATGAACAATTATTTTCTTGCATCTTCTACATAACTTACATATCATTTTTATCACTCTTTTTTTTATCAGTTTCTTTTTCTTTAAATTCTATATACTCCCATATTTCATCTTTATGTTCCGCAAGAACTGATGTAATAATTGCAAATAATATCATAACTATTACAAGTATTATAGCTAATATGTATTCCATATTACATCTTTCCTTTCTTTTTTAGATACTGTACTAATGATATAAAGGCTTTTTACATACTAATATAGCAATTCTTCCTTTGTTAGTCATGATTAAATATTTGGTCGATTGCAAACCTATATTTCTTCACTAGGAATATTAATCAATCTTGCAAGTTATTAATTAATATTGCACCCTTTCATTTCCCAGCATACCAAATTTATATATCATCAGTACACTACCTAAAAAGGTAGTACTACTTTGCACTCTCCTAAATCTCAACGAAAAAATTTAAGTTCCGTACATTTCGTAGACTGCTTCGTTCGTTGTCTAGGGTTTTCCAGCAGTTTTCCCCACCTAAAATAAGACTTTATTGACTCTCATAATTAAATAATTTTAATAAAATCTATACAAACACAGGATTTTATGTGTTTTTCTCGGCATGCTATGATGCATTGTTAGTGCTTTTATAAGCACCATATTAAGTAAATATACGCGGGTAGATGGATTACCACATTCCAAAGTCACCATCGTTAGCTTTTACCTTTTATAAGACATCAGGAATATTACTCATTGTATAGTCTTATATATTATATTTACTCAATATGCTGCCTATAAAATTGGTAGGCGAAGTAGGACTTGAACCTACACTAGCTCGGATATAAGCCGAGTGCTTTAACCAATTAAACTATTCGCCTAAAAAAACGACTAGAAATAATCTAATCGTTTGTGTGATATCTGGAACTTATATTTATTCCATGATACCATTTTAGCACATTAACCATGACATGAACATGACATTTTTCATTTTTTATATTTTCCCATTAATTATTTCATCATAAAATCTATGAACTTGCCTATCTGAATAACCAGTTAGCTCTGCGATTTCTAACCAAGTTCGTTTTCTTTTATTTTTTCTTATAAATTCCATGTCTTCTCTTAATTCGTATACTTCTATTTTGTGAGGTTCTATTTTAGATATCCTTTTCATTTCTTTAAGAATATATTCTTGATAACTTAAAATAGATTCTTGTAATGAATATATTTTAGTATCTAATTCTTCATCTTTTATAATATAATGACTGAACTTGTCAAAGATTTCATTTGTTCTGTTTGTGACCACATCTTTAAATTTTGAAGATCCAGGCTGTGTTTTAACATAATTTATTTTTTTCTTAGTTAAATACAGATCCAGTTCATTTTCTAATTTTTCAATTTCATTTCTAGCTTCTCTTATAGTTAAATGTTTTTGTATCATAATAAGTCCTCATCATCAAAGTCTTCTTTTATTTTTTTATAAGCTATGACTGCAGCTGATGTAACAATTGTATTTGACATTTTTGATGCATTATCAGTAATTTTCACTACATCTTCTGGAGTTAAAATTTCCTTAATTATTAATTCAGAACATAAAGCTTGCATAAAACCAGTCATTATTGCAATTGCCATTTGTTGAGAATCGTTTTCTATTTGTTTTTTAATTTCTTCTAAGCTCACTTTTTCATCTCCCTTTTTCTTATTAAAAACTTTACAAAGTCCCATAAACTGACAAGTTTTTATATATAGTTTTTTTCATATGCTTTCTTCGATTTTTATTGGCAAAGATTATATTTTCATTTTAAAAAAACTTGCATTAATTTTTATTTTCGTTATTTAGTCATTTTGGGCACTGAATTTTTTGGAGTTTGTATAAACAAAATACTAAATAAAGTTAACCACCATTTTTCAAAAAATATAGCAAGTCCACCCCAAATTAACATATTAATGATATTTGCAAACATACATATTATATATATCTTCATTGCATACTTTTCTAATTTTTGTAAATCCACATTATAATCCAACATTATTATCACCTTCAATCTATATCTCTTTTCTCTAACCATTTATATAATTTTTTTAAATCTTCTTTTGTTTCGATTCTAAAAGATTTATCTTTTCCACTTTGTCTAGTTTTTAAATAAAATATAATTCCATCTCTTGTGTCTAAAGTAAACCATAATTTAAAATCTAAATATTTTGGCATTTTTCTATTTTCCATAAATGCTGAACAATTTTTCCAGGAATTATGTTCCATTATATAATCAATTAAATCTTTTAAATCTTGACTATTCATTACTATCACCTTTTTCTAACAAACAAGCATATTTATTTGATATTCTAACTAATTCATTAATTTTCTTTTGTAATATATCATTTGGATAACAATATTTATCATCTAATTCTTCTATCCTTTCTGGTTCTTTATATTTAATATCTGTATCATGTTTTGTTGATACCACATAACACTCTAAAGTATCATCATTCCAAAAGTGTCTGTCATATAATTCTGCTGTATTTTGATATTCTTCTGAATGATTTAATACAAATATATCTTCACAAATAGTTGTTATAGTTCCGAAATAAATTTTATTATTATATTCTCCCAAAACATATAATCTTCCGTATTCATCTTCCTTAGCCTGTTCCAACATTTTTATAAATTTTTCTTTATTCATCATTATCACTTCCTTACTATAATTTTTGCATTATATCAACTTCTTTATTTTTTTGTAATCGTAATATGCAGATTGACAACCAATTGCCATATCAATTAAATAATAATCTTCGTCTACTTTCATTATATCTACTGACCAAATGCCAGATAATCCATCTTTAGTTTTTTTATTATAAGGGATTAAGTTTTTTTCAATAAGTTCAATAACTTCATCTTTGTTATTTTCAAATTCGGATTCTAAATATAATTTCATATAATCAAATATTATTTTATCTGTTTTATTTAAATGCTTATAACAATAATCGTAATCCCAATAATTTACAATATATAAAACTCGATTTGAATCAAAATCAACAAATACCCTATATTCTGATCTTAAAGGTAACCCGTTATAAATTGTAGGAACTGTATTGTAATCATATTCAATAACTTCTCGAATAACCATTTCTGAGGTTCCATCAGCATCAAAACACATTCC
>ERZ827168.645-NODE-645-length-55093-cov-11.533522_pt1 | contig 55093 bp, 58 predicted proteins | sample MGYA00519868_ERZ827168 | MGnify/ENA primary metagenome ERZ827168 (study PRJEB31778, sample SAMEA3449271) | human gut metagenome | biome: human gut; feature: human-associated habitat; material: faeces | place: United Kingdom | collected 2010/2012 ...
AAAAAATTTAATTCTAGCATCAAATACACCATATTGGCTGGCTTCTCGTGGTGTCCGTGCGATTGCAAATGGCGGTTCTGCTGGCTTTGGACCAGGGGCTGTGGGTGTAGGCAATGCGAACTCTTACCTCGGCACCTTCTACTCTGATGGCTTTGAGAGCGTCTATGAGTTTGGGTTTCGTCCTGTAGTTTCTCTAACATCTCAAATCCCAGAAGTTGTAGAGATTCCAAACGCCTAAGATAACAAAACTATGGAAAAAACATAGCCACGTAGGTAACAGCACTCCCAAGCCGGCTTTTGGTCGGTTTGGGATTAAGGCAAGATTTGAACTAAGACAAGACATGAAAATGGCACTGGCGCAATTTTCAAGCTAAAACTCTGTTGTGTAAAGGATATGATGATGAATAGCTTCAAGAAACACTTTGCAGTTTATCATTTACATATACCATATTTTTTTAAGGAGACTAGTAAAATGGGAATAAAAAATATGATTGAAACAATAAAAATGATACATAAAGAGGATATAGCATTAATAAAAATAGGAACATTTTATACAGCTTATGGTAAAGACAGCTATATAATAAATTACCTGTTTAATTACAAATTAAATAAAACACAAGATATGTATTCAGCAGCTTTTCCTGTAGCTAGCTTGGGAAAAGTATTAGCTGTATTGGAAAAGAACAAAATTAATTATATTATTATAGATAAAAGAAATAATTATGATGTAGACCAGGAATATAATAATAAAAATCTAAATAAATATAAAAAGTTTTTGGAACTTGCAAAAAGCAAAGTAAACTGTGAAAGAAGAATAGAGGACATTGTAGAATATTTAAAAGAAAATGTAGAAACAATAGAAGAAGTGGAAAAAATAATATATGAAAGAAGAAAAGTTCAAAGTAATTAATTTTATTAGAAAATTAGTACTAAATTTGGATAGTTTGTTAGATAATTTTCCTAAAAAGGATATTGAAATAAAAAATAGATTAAGAAACAATTCTTATGATTTGCTGGAACTAGTATATCAAGCAAATATGACCGTAAATAAAGAAAAAAGAGAAGAAATATTAGATTTAACTTTGGCAAAAGTTAAGATAATAGATTTTCTAGTAAATCTCTGTTATGATAAACAAATTATAAATAGTAAAAAATATGTAAAATTTGGAGACAGCTTAGAAGATATAAATAAATATTTAATAGGCTGGAAAAAAGCTTTTTAGATTAGGGCACTGTTGTTATTGGCTGGCTTCTCGTGGTGTCAATGCGAATGCTAATAACGGTTATGCTAACTTTGGACCAGGGGCTGTGAATGAAGGCAATGCGAACTCTTACAACGACACCTTCAACTCTGATGGCAATGAGAACGACAATGAGTTTGGGTTTCGTCCTGTAGCTTCTATAAACTGTGGTTGATATAGTCAAAATGCAGGCTATACAAGAGATAATATAGAAACAGACAGTTGTCCTTTAGTGAAAATCACTATAAATAAAAATAGATAAATATATTTGTTAGTAGGATTTTTATATTTCGAAGGGGAGTATATTTTGGTACTATTTTTAAGAGATACTAATTGGTTAGTATCTCTTTTTATTCAAAAAATTATATGAAATCATACTACTTGCATAACTACCAAGTGAAATTTTCTTAGTAGAATATAGATATTTACGCTTTTTTAATCTTCTTTTTATTGTACGGTATTTTGCATATTTTCCATTTAATGTTCTTCCTAAAAACAAGAATTTATCTTGACTTGAGTAAATTCTTGTTTTTTTATTTAATGTAAGACATTCTTTATCTAAAAACAATTTAATTTTTTCTAGGCAATACTTTAAATATTCTTTTGATGGATGAAAAAGTAAAAAATCATCTTGGTATCTAACATAATATTTTACTCTAAGAGTTTCTTTTATATAATGGTCTAAATCATTTAAGTAGAAAATTGCAAGGAGCTGGCTACTCATAGCACCAATACTTAATCCATTTTTTTCTGCATTAATTATTTTAAATATAATGTTTAAGGCATCTCCATCTTTAATTTTTTTCTGTAATTTTTCCATTAGTATATTATGATTTATACTTTGAAAAAACTTACTAATATCACACTTTAAAATAAAATAATTTCCATATTTTATATCACATTTTTTACGGAAGAAATTATATAATTCTAATCCTTTTCTTGTACCTAATCCCTTGCGACTAGCCACATTTTCATCTATTAAACATGGCAAAACAGCTGGAGAAATTATGAATTTACTTACTAAATGATTAATAATTTTATCTTGTAAATTCAAACTCACAATTCTACGCTTTTTAGGTTCATAAATTGTAAAAACATGAGAAAATCCAGGTTCATAATTTTTGCTTTTTAATATATTAAAAATTTTACAAATATATAATAATCGATTTTCTTTTAAATACTCGAGTTTCCTCTTATTTTTAATTTTTTTACAAATCTCATTAAATGTATAGTTAATATTATTTAAATTGCAAATTTTATCATATAAATAACCTAATCTTTTCATAGCTTCACCTTATAAAAACAATATAACATAGAAAAGCTAAAAACTTATGTTGAAACAAGGATGCAATAATTAGCAATTAATGTTATTACAATACTTCCTGTCAAATAAACAAACAAAAGTCTAAAAAGGTTTTTGAATTAAAAAATAAAAGAAACATATAATAAAATATAATATAATTGTTGACTTATTGTTAAATTTGTCATATAATTATATTAGAAAATAAGTATCGCTCTTGGGTGGTGCGATTAATAAATTATCCCATTAGATAAATAAGTGTCGCTCTTGGGTGGTTGCGACTAACAAATTATCCCAAATGAAAATAAGCCTCTTCATTTTCAAGATGAAGAGGCTGTTTTATAAGAAATGAGGAAAATAATGGAAGTAAAAAAAGGATATATATATCATATAAAAGATGAATACTTTGATATAGTGCAAGATTCAACCTTAATGAGAAATCATGAAAGCCGGAAAAGCAAGACCTACATATTTTTGTATAAAAAATGAAGATACTAATATACTTTGGTTTATTCCTATGAGTAGTAAAGTGGAAAAATATAAAAGAATAAGAGATGAAAAAATCAAAAGGTATGGAAGCTGTGATACAATATTAATTAAAAAATTCTTAGGAAAAGAATCTGTATTTTTATTACAAAATATGTTTCCAGCAATAGAAAAATATGTAGACCATAGTCATATTGTTAATGGAGAAGAAACAAAGGTTATAAGTCAAATTGCAAATGAAATAGAGAAAGTTTTTAATAAAATTATGAAACTTATGGAAAAAGGGAAAAAAGTGATTTTCACAGATGTAAAAAAAGATATAAATATAATGCTTGATGAATTGAAAAAGAATAATAAAATATAAATGGTAATAAAAAATAAATAATTACAATCAGGAACTTTAAATACTCTTATCCAACCACATAAAAAGTCAGTACAAGAATTCTCAAATTCACTTGAGACCTTTTGGACTGGCTTTTCCATTTTTTACATCAAATAAAACAAAAAAATCATTTTACTATTTTTATTGCTCTATATATGGAAAAAAGTTGTTAAATGTGATATAGTATAAAAGCAAAAAAAATAACTTAAACAGGGGGAAAATTTTGGAAAATTTAGTTTTGATAGATGGAAATAGTATATTAAATAGAGCTTTTTATGGAACTATGTCAACAAAACTTATGATGACTGAAGATGGTACTTATACAAATGCAATATATGGTTTTTTGACTATAATGTTTAAAATAATTGAAGATTTGAAACCACAATACTTAGTAGTAACATTTGACCTAAAAGCTCCAACACATAGACATAAACTATATGAAGGATATAAAGCAAATAGAAAAGGTATGCCAAATGAGCTTGCGTCTCAAATGCCAATACTAAAAGAAATCTTAAATGCAATGAACATTAAAGTTATAGAAAAAGAGGGTTACGAGGCAGATGATATAATAGGAACACTTGCAAAATGGGGACAGAAAAATAATCTTGAAGTAACAATTTTAACAGGAGATAGAGATAGTTTTCAATTAATAGATGAGCATATAAAAGTTAGAATTCCACACACAGTTCAAGGCAAAACTGAAACTGAAGACTATACAGTAGAAAAAATAAACGAAAAGTATGGACTACCACCAAAAAGCTTAATAGAGGTAAAAGGCTTAGCAGGTGATAGCTCTGATAATATACCAGGAATACCAGGCGTTGGGGAGAAAACAGCGATAACATTAATTAAAAATTACAAAAATATTGAAGGCCTATATAAACATGTAGACGAATTAAAAGGCAAATTGAAAGAAAAAGTTGAGCAAAATAAGGAATTAGCTTTTTTATCAAGAACACTTGGAACAATAGATTTAAAAGCTCCAATAGATAAAAAACTAGACGATATGAAAATTGGAGAATGGGATAAATCTAAAATTACAGAAATGTTTACAAAACTAAAATTTAATAGATTTATAGAAAGATTTGAACTGGAAAAAACACAAGATGAAGAAACAAATATAGATATTGTAACTGAAGAAATAAACGAAAATCAGCTTAAAGAATATATTGAAGAAGTAAAAACAAACAAAAAAATATATTATTATATTATAACAAAACCAGAAGTAGGAGCAGGTATATTAAACACAAAAATTGAAGGAATAACAGTATATTCTGAAAAGGAAAACAAAGCATATTTAATAAAACCACAAGACATAAAGGTTATCTTTGAAGATGAAGAAATTTTAAAAATAGGGTATAAGCAAAAGCTAGATTATATTTTACTAAAGCAAGAAGGCATAACACCTAAAAACCTTATGTTTGACATAGAAATAGCAGGGTATTTATTAAATTCAAATATAAGCAAATACACGATAGAATACCTTGCAGAAGAATATTTAAAAATAGACTTAGCAACATATCTAAAAAATGAAGAACCTCAAGAAAAGCAACTAACTTTGTTTGATACCCCAGAAGAACCAAAAACTAGCAAAAAAGACTATATATATGCATATTTAATTAATAAGCTGTACTACACATTAACAGAAAAAATGGAACAAACAGATACTTTAGAGCTATTTAATAAAATAGAAATGCCACTATCTGAAGTTTTAGCAGATATGCAATATCAAGGAATATATGTAGATAAAGAAGAACTATTAGAATTTGGAAAAGAATTAAAAAACAGGATAGAAGAACTAACAAAAGAAATATATGACTTAGCTGGAGAAGAATTTAATATAAATTCTCCAAAACAATTAGGAGAAATTCTTTTTGAAAAACTTGAATTACCAATGGGAAAAAAGAATAAAAAAGGTTATTCAACAGGAGTAGAAATATTAGAAAAACTAAAATTCACACACCCAATAATAGAAAAATTGCTAGAATATAGGCAAATAGGAAAGCTAAATTCAACCTATGTTGAAGGACTAATAACTTATATAAATAGCAATACTAAAAAAATACATTCAAGCTTTCACCAAACAGTAACAGCAACAGGTAGAATAAGCTCAACAGAGCCAAATTTACAGAACATACCAACAAGAAATGAGCTTGGAAAGAACTTAAGAAAAGTATTCAAACCAGAGCCAGGAAACATATTTATAGATGCAGATTATTCTCAAATAGAATTAAGAGTACTTGCACATATATCAAATGACAAGCAAATGATAGAAGCTTTTAACCATAATGAAGATATACATTTGCAAGTTGCCTCAAAAGTATTTAATACACCAATAGAAGAGGTAACAAAAGAACAAAGAACAAAAGCAAAAGCTGTAAATTTTGGAATAGTATATGGAATTAGTGATTTTGGATTATCAGAACAATTAAAAATACCAAAAAAAGAAGCAAAACAATATATAGAGCAGTATTTGGAAAAATATCAAGGCATAAAAAACTTTATGGAAACAATAGTTGAAACTGCACAAAAAGATGGATATGTTGAAACACTATTTCATAGAAGAAGGTATGTGCCAGAAATAAATTCAAACAATTATATGGTAAGACAATTTGGGCATAGAATAGCCATGAATACTCCAATACAAGGAACAGCAGCTGATATAATGAAACTTGCAATGATAAATATATATAATGAATTTAACAAACAAAATTTAAAATCAAAAATAATCTTACAAGTACATGATGAACTATTAATAGAAACAGTACCAGATGAAAAAGATAAAGTAGAGCAAATTTTAAAACAAGAAATGGAAAATGTAATAAAATTAAATGTGCCATTAAAAATAGACATAGAAGAAGGCAAAAATTTATATGACGCTAAATAAAAGGAGAGTGTTTTTTATGAGTAAAATTTTAGTAACAGGAGGAGCAGGTTACATAGGTAGCCATACAGTAGTAGAATTATTAAATAAAGGAGAAGAAATAGTAATTGTAGATAATTTCTCAAATAGTTCGCCAGAAGTATTAAACAAGATAAAACAAATAACTAAAAAAGATTTTAAATTTTATGAAGTAGACTTACTAGATGAAGAAAAATTAGAGCAGATTTTTAAAGAAAACGAGATAGAATCTGTAATTCATTTTGCAGGATTAAAAGCAGTTGGAGAATCTGTTCAAAAGCCAATAGAATACTATCATAACAACATTACAGGAACACTTATATTATTAAAATTAATGAAAAAATATGGATGTTCAAAAATGGTATTTAGCTCATCAGCAACAGTATATGGAAATCCTAAAGAATTACCAATAAAAGAAGATTTTCCACTATCAACAACAAATCCTTATGGAAGTACAAAGTTAATGATAGAGCAAATTTTGCAAGATGTAGCAGTTGCAGATAAAAACTTTAGTGTAGCAATATTAAGATATTTTAACCCAATAGGAGCTCATGAAAGTGGTTTAATAGGTGAAGTTCCAAATGGAATACCAAATAATATTATGCCATATATAATGAGAGTTGCAAAAGGAAAATATGAGAAGCTAACAATATTTGGAGATGATTACCCAACTAAAGATGGAACAGGAATAAGAGATTATATCCATGTTGTAGACTTAAGTAAAGGACATCTAAAAGCATTAGACAAAATAAGAAAAAAAACTGGAGTAAAAATATATAATCTTGGAACAGGTAATGGTTACTCAGTATTAGAATTAGTAAAAACATTTGAAAAAGTAAATAATGTAAAAGTAAACTATGTAATAGGAGCAAGAAGAGCAGGGGATATACCAGCATGTTATGCAGACGCAAGCAAAGCTGAAAAAGAACTAGGCTGGAAAGCAGAAAAAGGCATAGAAGAGATGTGCAAAGATGGATGGAATTTTATTAATAATAATGAATAGATAAAAAAACGGCTATTATAGCCGTTTTAAGGAGATATAATATGAAAAGAGTTTTACTAGGAATGAGTGGTGGCGTTGATAGCAGTGTTGCTGCAATTATTTTACTTGAGCAGGGATATGAAGTTATTGGTGCTACCATGAAATTATGGGATCCAGAAGATGAAAACGAACAAAGCAAATGTTGCGGAGATGACAATATATTAGACGCAAAAAGAGTATGCGAAAAATTGGGAATACCACACTATACTTTAAATTTAAAAAAGGAATTTCAAAAATGTGTTATAGATAATTTCATTAAAGAATATTCTAAGGCAATAACACCAAATCCATGTATAGAATGTAACAAATTTCTAAAGTTCAATTACTTTTTTAGAAAAGCTATGGAATTAGAATGTGACTATATAGCAACAGGACATTATGCAAAAACCGAATATAGCGAAAAATATAATCAATATGTATTAAAAAAATCAAATGCAGGAAAAAAAGACCAAAGCTATGTGTTATACAACATTCCAAGAGAAATAATAGATAAAGTTTTATTCCCATTAGGAAAGTTTGAAAATAAAGAACAAATACGTGAAATTGCAAAAGAACATGACTTGCTAACTGCTAAGAAGCCAGATAGCCAAGAAATATGCTTTATTCCTGATGACGATTATGCAGGTTTTTTATTAAGAAGCGGCAAAGTTGAATCAAAACCAGGTCAAATTGTAAATAAAGAAGGCAAAGTATTAGGCACACATAAAGGATTAATACATTATACAATAGGCCAAAGAAAAGGACTAGGCATATCTAATGAAACACCATTATATGTAATAGATTTAGATACAAATAACAATAGACTTATAGTTGGAGAAGAAAAAGACATATACTCTAAAGAGCTATATGCAAAAGACCTAAACTATACAGTAAGCATAGATAAAACTAACCCAATAGAAGTTAAAGCAAAAATAAGATATGGTGCAAAAGAAGCAGAAGCAATACTATACCCAGAAAAGGAAGGCATTGCAAAGCTTGAATTTGCTGAGCCTCAAAGAGCAATTACAAGAGGACAATCAGTAGTATTCTACATTGATGATGTTGTAATAGGTGGAGGGAAGATTATTTGACATAAATTTGAAAAATCATAAATATAATGTTTTAGGTGATATTTATGATAATATATGTTAAACAATTCGAAAAAGCTAAATTCATATATAAACTATTTGCTATATTCAAAAAAGAACAAATAGATGGCAAAACCTTAATATACATACCAATAAATAATAAAAGTAGACCAAGAAATGCAAAAAGAATTTTGGAAAAACTAGGTAAATACTTCTATATTAACAACATAAAAAACATAGTTTTAGAAGAAAAACTAATGCAAAACGAGAAAGCTAAAAATATATTATATAGCTACAACATTAATATTTTAGATGGTACAAAGCTATCAAAACTCATGATATACAACACAGTACAAAAAATATATCAATACAAAAAAAGCAAAATAGAAACTGGAGAAATTACAATACTAACAAACGAAAATAACGAAATAAATTTACAAAACATAAATATACTAGCCAAAAATGCAAAAAGAATAAACATAATAACAAATAACACAAGAAAATTTAAGAAAATAGTAGATTATTTATATGAAGAATTAGGTATACTAATAAAACTATCTAGCAATATGAAAAGCAACATAAACAGTACAGATATAATAATAAATATGGACTTTACTGAAGAAGCATTAAACAAAATAAATATACCAAATAAAGCAATAATTATAAACATACCTAAAAATATAAACATAAAGTCAAAAAAATTCTTAGGTGTAAATATTAAAAATTGGGAAATAGAAATTCCAAGTCAATACAAAATGGAAGGATTTGACAGCAAGATAGTATATGAAGCAACACTATATCAAAAACCTATAATAAAGGCTTTTGAGCAAATAGAAAAAGACAAAATAAAAATAAAGAATTTCATAGGAATAAATGGAGAAATAAACAAAAAAGAATTTAGCTAGATTTTATCATTTAATACTTGACAAAATGTATTTTGTAGAGTAAGATTAAGAAACTACAATTATATATTAAATTATAAAAGGGGTAATGAAAGATGGAAGAAAAAGAAGTTTTATTAACACAAGAAGGATATGACAACCTAGAAAAACAATTAGAATATTTAAAAACAGAAAAGAGGGCTGAAATTTCAGAACGTATTAAAGTAGCATTAGGATTTGGAGATTTGTCAGAAAACTCAGAATATGATGAAGCCAAAAATGCTCAAGCAGAAAACGAAATAAAAATTGTAGATTTAGAAAATAAATTAAGATATGCAAAAATAATAGATGAATCAGAAATAGATACAAAAACAGTACAAGTAGGAAACACTGTAAAAATATTAGATATTGAATTTAATGAAGAACTTGAATACACAATAGTTGGTTCAACAGAAGTAGATTTAGCAAAAAATAGAATATCAAATGTATCACCAATCGGAGCAGCTTTAATAGGTGCAAAAAAAGGTCAAACAGTAGAAGCAAATACACCAGGTGGTATAGCAAAATACAAAGTTTTAGATATAAAAAAGGCATAATATATATATAAAATAAGAAAAAAATCAAAAATTAACATAATTTTACCATTTTATGTAGACAAAACCAAAAAAACGTAGTATAATAGAAAATGTCTGGAAAAAAGACTAGTCTAGAAGTATAGATATTAATTAGCTTATAGACGAAAAAAAGGAGGAAATAAAATTGGTTACAAATTATTCACAAAACAACTATATTATGCTAGTTGGTAAAGTTACAAGTGAGAAAAAATTCAGTCATGAGATTTACGGAGAAAGCTTTTTTAACTTTAATTTAGAAATACCACGTTTAAGTGGAATATCAGATATTATACCAATAACAATATCTGAAAGATTAATTGCAAATTTTGATTTAAGTATAGGAAAACAAGTTGTAATTGAAGGACAATTTAGATCATACAACTCTTATGAAGACACAAAGAGTAGATTAATATTAACAGTTTTTGCAAAAGAAATAAGAGAAAGAGGAGAAGAAGAAGAAATAAAAGTTCCTAACGAAGTTCAACTTGTAGGACATATCTGTAGAAAACCAATATATAGAAAAACACCATTTGGTAGAGAAATAGCAGATATATTAGTAGCAGTAAATAGAGCATATAATAAATCTGATTACATACCATGTATTACATGGGGAAGAAACGCAAGATTTTGCGAAGACATGCCAATAGGAACAGAATTAAAATTAGTAGGAAGAGTTCAATCAAGACCATATGAAAAGAAACATGAAGACGGAACAGTTGAAGCCAGAACAGCTTATGAAGTATCTATTAGCAGTTTAGAATTTGTAAATAAAGATGAAGAACAAAACAAATCAGATGAAAATATAGTAGCAGAAGAAGCAATGTAAAGGAGAATAATAAATGGATTATTTGTATATATTGCAACAAGCACTTGTTGGAATAATTACAATATTTTGGTTATATAACATAGCTATAAGTGTTTGTTCACTAATAAAATTCAAAGAAAAGCCATTATTAATAAATAAAGAACATAAATTTATGGCAATAATTCCTGCACATAATGAGGAAAAAGTAATAAAAAACTTAATAGAAAGTTTAAAAGAACAAAACTATCCTAAAGATAAGCTCGACATATACGTAATAGCAGATAACTGCACAGATAATACAGCCCCAATAGCTAAAAATGCAGGTGCTATTGTGTATGAAAGAACAGATCCAGAGCACAAAACAAAAGGATATGCAATGCAATGGTTCTTAAAAAAAATGCAAGAACAAAATGCTGATTATGACGCACTTTGTGTATTTGACGCAGACAACATTGTAGATAAAGAATTTATGAAAGCAATGAATAAAAAGCTATGCCAAGGTGAAGAAGTAGTACAAGGCTATAGAGATATAAAAAATCCATCAGATACATGGGTAACAGCAGGTTATGCATTATTTTACTGGACAATGCACAGATTCTATCATTTAGCAAGATATAATGTAGGTTTATCACCATTATTAAATGGAACAGGCTTCATGGTAAAATATGATTTAATAAAACAAGAAGGCTGGAACACAAAAACCTTAACAGAGGATATAGAATATTCTTTAATAAATATATCAAAAGGTAGAGCTTTAGGTTGGGCAACAGATGCAATAGTTTATGATGAACAACCACTAGGATTTAAACAATCTTGGACACAAAGAACAAGATGGTCAGTAGGGCACATCCAATGCTTTAAATATTACTTAAAAGATTTAGCAGCAGGAGTTGTAAGAAACAGAAAAGTAATGAATGTTGACGGTTTACTATACCTTATGGGTATGCCAATATTAATAGTAACATTATCAATATTAGTTATAAATTTAATAATATATATTGGTGACGGAATGACTTTAATGGGCTTAATTTGGAATTATGCAAAATATTTAATTGCAACATTTATTATGCCACCACTTACTGCAATATTTACATTAATGCTAGATAAAAGACCAATAAAACCAATGCTTAAAGGAATACTATGTTATCCACTATTCTTAGGCTCATGGATAGCAATAAATATTAAAGCATTAATAAAACCAAATACAAAATGGGAAAAAATAGAACATGTAAGGGATATTAAGCTAAAACAAAATTAAAAATAGAACAAATATTACAATTTTATTACAAATTGCAAAAAATATTGCAATTTGTAATTTTTATTATAGCAAAAAACTTAAAAAAATTATTCAAATAAACTTGCTATTTTTTCCATAATATTGTATGATATTATAAGTAAAAAAAGTAATATGTTGGAGGTATAAAATGAAAAAAACAATTGCAATAGTATTAGTAATTTTATGTTTGTTATCAATAAATACAGTCTTTGCAACAGAAACAAATAAGCTTGAGAACAATAACCAAAACGAGGTTACAGAAATTAAAGACAAAATGAAATTAAAAGAGGAAAAATACACTGAAAAATATGGCTCTGATGCTTATTGGTTTGCAGGATACATAATTGAAGAAATTGTACAACCATACAGTATACCATTATGCTTTGTAGGTATTGCAATAGGCTTAGTATTCCAATATGTAATGGGAACAAGAAGACTAGATTATAAACACAGAGGTTTTGGAACCGTAATAGTATTTGTGACAATATTAGTAATTTGTCAAATTCTACCTTTTATTTATGCACTTGTAGTAACAGGTTGGAGGGGTTAAACGTATGAAAATCTTATTTGCAGTAAATAATGATAATGTTTCAGAGGCGATTGTAAAGAAATATCAAAAAGAATATAAAGAGATATTATCTTACAAAAACGTATATTATTTTAATGCAATATATAGAGAGTTACAAAAGGATAAAAGCTACAGCAGAGTAGTAATAAGTGAAGATTTAGAACCATTTGCAAATAATAATTATGCTTCAATAGATAAGTTTTTATTTGAAAAATACAGCAAAATATGTGAAGAAATAAAAAACTCAACTAATGGTTCAATAGATATAATCTTAATTTGTGCTGACAGAAGAAAAAAAACAGATGATATGATAATAAAAATGTACAAAAATGAAATATATAACGCCATAATAGGTCAAGATAGAAGCATAGATGAAGTATGCAGATTAATTAATCAACCAAGAGATAAAGAAGCTGCAAAAATATACTATAACATACATGAAAGTGAACTAGGAGACAGCGATAGCGAAAATAGCGTTAGCGAAGCAGAGGTTGAAAACATTAGAGCACACTATGCAAGACTTGGAAAAAATGAAGATAAGTATGTTGAAAGCTTTAACAATATAGTAGCACAATATACTGATACTCAATTAAAAATTATCATCAAATACTTACCTATGAATGTAAAAGCGGTTTTAGAAGAAAGATCTCCTAAGTATCAACAATTAGTAACTACTTCAGCATTAACTGATTTTGATCCTAGAAGAAAAACAGAAAGCTACAAAGAAAAATTAAAAAAAATAGACGAAAAAGAAAATGATGAAGATAATTTTGTAGAACAATTAATAAAACCGAAAAATATAAGAAATGTTGTTATACCTGAAAATATTACAACAAGAAATGTTCAAAAGGTTGTAGTTCCTAATGTTAAAACTCCAAATATTGAACCTAATAATATAATAATAGATGATAGACTTCAAGAAGAAAATAAGCCAATAAATATTCCAGAAGAAACAATAGAACTACCTGAGAATAATGAAGAAAAAGAAGAAGAAACAACAATTGAGCAAGAAGAACAAATAGAACAGCCAAAAAGAGGAAGAGGTAGACCAAGAAAAAATACACAACCAGAAGTTGAAAAGCCAAAAAGAGGTAGAGGCAGACCTAAAAAACAAGTTGAAGTTGAAAAAGAAACAAATATACAGCCAGAACCAGAAAATGATGAACAAGAAGAAATAGATTTATTCAATATGGAAGATGATACTCCAAAGCAAGAGGAAAGCAAGCCAGAAGAAGTAGACTTGTTTAATATGGATGATACTCCAAAACAAGAAAACAATAATGAAATAGACTTATTTGATTTAGAAGATAGCAAAGATGATAATGAAGAAGTAGACTTATTCAATATAAACGAGGAAGAAGATAAAACACCTAAACCAAGCAGTGAAATTGATTTATCATATAGCAAGAATGAGGAAAAAAGCAGAAACGAAGATGTAAACCCATATAATAATAACAATTATATGACAAAAACAAACAATACAAACTCAAACTTTAACCACGTTATTACAGCAGATAAAAAAATAGTTGCCTTTGTAGGAACAACTAAAAATGGAACATCATTTGTAGTAAATAATACAGCCGAGCTATTAGCTTCAATGGGAATAGAAACTGCAATATTAGATATGACAAAATCAAAAAATGCTTATTACATTTATACTGATGATAAAGAAAGCCTACGCGAAACTGCTAGAAATTGTATGCAAAACCTTCAAAACGGTATTGCAAAAGGAATTGAAGCAAAAAGAAACTTAACCATATATACAGAAATGCCAGGAGAAGAAGCTACCTATAATATTGAAAAAATACTAACAACATTAGTTCAAAGATATTCAGCAATATTAATAGATACAGACTTTGATACAAACCCTGAAATATTTGCAAGAGTACAGGAAATATACTTAGTGCAAACAATGGATGTATTAACAATCCAACCATTAACAGCATTTTTGAGAAATCTAAAATCAAAAGAAGTATTAAAACCAGAAAAACTAAAAATAGTAATAAACAAATTAGAAAAGGTAAGAAGTTTGAGTGTAAAAACATTAATAGGAGGAATGTCATGTTACAACTCACCAAGTATGACATACATGACAGAACTATTCAACAAAGATAATATTACATTTTGTGAAATTCCATTTGAAGTGCAAAACTATGTTAAATACCTAGATTCTCTTGTAAATTGTTCGATAAGCCTAAATGGCTATACAAAACAATTTATGATAGCACTTAAGAATTTAGCAAGCTTGGTATACCCATTAGTAGGAAAACAAACTTATGATAGCAAAACACCAATGGGAGTAGATCCTTTTTCAAATCAAATAAACAGTACTTTAAGTAAAATGAAAGAAAAATACTAAAAAGAGGTGAAGAAATTGACAACAGGATTATTAATAGTTATAGTTGTACTTGTTATACTCGTTATTTGCTTAATAATATATAATTTATCAATATATAGAAAGGTCAGAGGTCTAAATAATACCAACGATAAAATAGCAAATTTAAGGGTATTGCAAGACTTTATGGATACAATAGGAAAAGACGCCTCTGCTGAAGACAAAATAAAAATAATAAATGATATTCTTATTGAAAAATACAAAATAAAATATTCAAGTATAGTAGTGTTTAATGGAGCAGAATATATTCTAAAAGCTTCAAATGTTGAAGAAAGATTTTGGGATGCAATGACTAATTTACATACAGATCCACTATTTAAAGATAGCATAACAAATGCAATGCCTAAATATGTTACTGTAAATAAGGAAAATGAAAGACTAAGCTACCAAAAAGCAGATATGGCAAGAGCAAAATCGGCAATGTTTTTTCCTCTATACATTGATAATATTTATATAGGATATTGGATTATAGAAAGTGATGTAGCACATGCATTTGACGGAATGGATACGGGAATATTAGAAGTAATAAGAGAAAATATCATTTCAGTTTTAAAAACAATATCATATCAAAACACAATAGAAAATATATATAGAGTAGATAAGTTCACAGGGCTAAATTCAGCAGAATATTTATACGGCAAAGGAAAAAGAACAGTTGATAGATATGCAACAAGTACAATATGTATGTTCTCGATAAATAACATTGAAGAAATTAACGAAACCTATGGAAGAAAAATAGGAACAGCCCTGATTGTGCAGGTAGCAAATACCGTAAAAGCAGATATATCTTCAGAATATGTATTTGTTAGATATATGGGACCTAAATTTGCTATTGCATTTTCCGGAACAGAAATAAATGAAACAATAGAATTTGTTTCAAAAATTAAACAAAGTATTGAAAGCATAAAACTTGTAACAAACAAAAAACATGGTAAAAACCCAATAGAAGCACAACCTATAACTAACTTTGTATTAGGCACATATTACAAAGGAACCGGTATTGAGGAAGTAACCAAAAAGCTAGAAGAATATTTAGACAACAGCGGCACAGCTGAAAGCGAAATTAATTGTATTTAGGAGGTAATAATATGGCAAGTGATAAAACAATGAATTTTAAAGTTGAAAAGGACAAAAATTTAAAAACAAAGGAAATCTTAAAAGAAGTATATCAAGCACTTGAAGAAAAGGGATATAATCCAATAAACCAAATTGTAGGATATATACTATCGGGAGATCCAACATATATAACTAGCCATAAAGAGGCAAGAAATATAATAAGAATGATAGAAAGAGACGAACTTCTTGAAAACATGGTAAAAAGTTATATAGGAATAGATGAGTAATGAGAGTATTAGGAATAGATTATGGCGATTCAAGAGTTGGTACAGCAATAACAGATGAACTAGGTATTACTGCTCAAGGCTTAGAAACTATCTTAAATGATGGAAAAGACAAAAAGGTATTAGCAAGACTAGAAGAAATTATAAATAAATATCAAGTTTCTATAATTGTTATTGGCATGCCAATAAATATGGATGGTTCAAAAACTGAAAGAGCTCAAAAAACTGAAGGCTTTATTCATAAATTAAAATGCAAATTTAATAAAATATCAATAAAAGTAGTAGACGAAAGACTTACAACAGTACAAGCACATAGAACCATGAACGAGCTGGGAATTAAGTCAAAAAACAAAAAAAATATTGTAGACACAATCTCAGCAGTATACATATTAGAAACATATATTAATAATGAAAAAAATAATAAGTAACCCCTACAAATTATACATGTAGGGGAAATATAATTTATACTAAAATGGAGGATTAATGATATTATACCCAAAACTATATTTAACAAATGTAAAAGAAATAACAATAGAAATATTAAAAAAACATAATATTAAAGGGCTAATTTTAGACATTGATAACACTTTAATAGACTTTGATAAAAACTTGCTAGAAGGCTGCATTGAGTGGTGTGAGAATTTAAAAAAACAAGGAATAAAAATGTTCATACTTTCTAACACAAATAAAGTACATAAAGTAAAAAAAGTTGCGGAAACTTTAAATTTGGAGTATTTATATTTTGCACATAAACCAAGTAAAAACGGCTTTAAAAAAGCTATGAAAATTTTGAATCTAAAACCTGAAAACATTGCAGTTGTTGGAGACCAAGTTTTCACTGATGTATTTGGAGGAAACAGATGCAAAATGTTTACAATACTTACAAAACCAATAGATACAAGGGATATATGGCTCACACGATTAAAAAGACCTTGGGAAAAAATTGTAATAAATAAATATTTAAGAAAGGAAAATAAAAATGAATATATGGCATGATATTAAAGAAAACAGAATAAAAAAAGATGATTTTATATCAGTAATTGAAATAACAAAAGGTGGAAAAAATAAATACGAATTAGATAAAGAAACAGGAATGTTAAGATTAGATAGAGTTTTATATACTGCAACACACTATCCAGCAAACTATGGATTTATACCAAGAACTTATGCAGATGATCAAGATCCATTAGATGTTTTAGTTCTATGTCAAGAAAACATCGATCCATTAACACTAGTAGAATGTTATCCTATAGGTGTATTAATAATGATAGACTCAGAACAAAGAGATGAAAAGATAATAGCAGTAGCAAAAAAAGATCCATTTTTAAATGAATATAATAACATAGAAGAAATACCAAACCATATTTCAAGCGAAATAAAGCATTTCTTTGAAGTATATAAACAACTAGAACATAAAGAAACAGTAGTAGAGGAGATACTAGGCAGAGAAGAAGCAGAAAAAATAATACAAAAGAGTATTGAAAATTACAAAGCTAAATTTGAAAGTTAAAAGGATACAAAGAAAGGAATGGTAGTATATGATAGAGGAAATCATATTTACAGTTGTTGCTTTTGTACTCTTTGTATATATTTTATTATTGAAAATGATAAAAAAGAACGACACAACATATCTAACAATATTAGGAATACAGGCATTAGGAATATTACTAAATTTGCTTAAGATATATTTCAATATTTTAGAACGGAACATTAACCACAGTAATACTATATATACTATGCATAATTATACCAATAGCTGTATTTTTGCTAGAAGCCAAAAACATTAATGTATCAGAAATACTAAGAGTAGTAATGGCACAAAGCTATTTATGGCTTGGCAAAGCAAAAAAAGCGAAAAAGGTATTAATTGATTTAGTAAGTAAATATCCAAACAGCTATATTGGGCATAAAATGCTAGCAAACCTATATGAAAAAGAAGGCGGAATGAGAAAAGCCATAGATGAGTATGTTCAAGTGCTAGATATAAAAAAGAATGACTATGATTCATATTACAAAATATCAGTACTACTAAATGATTTAGGAAAAAAAGATGAAGCAACAGACATGCTTAAAACTTTGCTAAAAAATAGACCACAGATGTATGAAGCCTCAAAAATATTGCGGAGACATATATTTAGAAAAAAAAGAATTTAAAAATGCAATAGAAGTATTTACAAATGCAGTAAAATATAAACCAGAAAATTATGATTTATATTATAGCTTAGGCGTTTGCTATGCAAGAATAAATGATTTTGACATTGCTAGAAAATGCTTCCAAAAAACTGTAGAAATAAATGAAGATATGTATTTGGCATATTACAGATTAGGACAAATTGCTTTACTATATAGAGATTTTGAGAGTGCAGAAGAAAACTTCTCAAAAAGCTTGTATAATGAAAAAGAAGCAAAATCATATTTAGAACTTGCAAAAATACATACAATAAAAAATCAAAAAGAAAAAGCTATACTAGATGTAAACAATGCAATTAAGGTAAATTCAAAATATTACGAAATAGCAAGAAAAGAACCAATACTGTTTCCAATTAGAGATTTCATTGAAAAGCCTGATGGCAAAACTCAAATGGAATTTAATGAAACAGAGCAAGAACTAGAAATAGAAGAATATCTAAACGACACATATAACCTAACAAAAGCACTAAATAGACGAAAAGAAAACAAAAACGGAATATCAAAAACAAAATAAGAATAAATTTAAAGTAACAAATGACTATAGGAGGAAATATATATGCAAATATATCAAGCAATAATATTAGGAATAGTACAGGGATTAACAGAATTTTTACCAATATCAAGCTCTGCACATTTAAACCTATTCCCATGGCTATTAGGTTGGGAAAAAATACCAGATTCATTTGATGTTGCCCTACACATAGGAACACTACTTGCAATAATAATATTCTTTTTTAAAGATTGGGTAAATTTAATTGTTGGAGGATATAATCAAGTTGTAAAAAAGAAAAAAACAACAGAAGGAAAAATCTTTTGGATGCTTGTTTTATCAACAATTCCCGCAGGCATTTTAAGCTTAGTTCTAAGCAAAATTTCAGAAAATTTATTTGAAAAAAGTTTAAATGTTGAAATGATAGTAATAGCAATTACATTAATTGTAATGGGAGTAATTCTGTATATAGTTGATAAAAAATCAAAATCAAATATTAAATATGAAAAAATTAATTTAAAAGAATCAATGCTAATAGGAATGTCACAAGGCTTAGCAGCAGCATTTCCAGGAGTTTCACGTTCAGGAATAACAATGACAGTTGCAAGAGCATTGGGGATAGATAGAGAAAGTGCAGCAAGATATTCCTTCCTTCTTGCAACACCGATAACAGCAGCAGCAGTAATATTTGAATTTAAAAATTTTGACCTAGGAAGTATATCTTTCTGGTTAGGAATATTAACAAGTTTTATTGTAGGAATATTAATAATAAAATTCTTAATGGAATACCTAAAAAAGGGAAGCTTCAAAGGCTTTGCAGTATACAGGATTATAGTTGGAATTATTGTTATAGGATTTGCTATTGCAAAACTAACAATGTAACAAAATTGTAACAAAACTGAAACAAAAGTGTAATAAAAATATACGAAAAATCTATTGTACTTTTATGCAAAAAAATGTATAATAATAAAAGAAGATTTAATTACATACGATAAAGAGGAGGGGAGTTTACAATGCTATTCTTTAACAAACAAAAACGAGGCATAGTAAACGTAAAAATGATAATAACAGAAGAAAAAATTTTATCTAATATAGATAAAGTTAAGAAATTAATAAATCCTAATAGTAAAAAACAAATTGTGCAATTAGAGGAAGATGCTTTTTTCAAGGATTTAATTGATTCAATAAAAGTTTATTTAATTGAATACCCAAACAAAAAGAACTTCCCAGCAAGTGTATACAAAGGAGCACATGAATTAGTAGAATATGCAACAAATGAATTTGAAGACAATACAAAACAAATAGAAGTATTAATAAGACAAAGAGAAAACAACATAAATGTTGCAAATGATTTAAAACTAGTTTTAGAAGCTGTTCAAAATAAAGATAAAGAATGGAAAAATAAAGTAAAAGAAATATCAGAAAAGGTATCAGAAGACATAACAGAAGCATTAATAATAATAGGAAAAACCAAAAATAAAATTCCAGATAACTATGAAGACGCTGTTAAATTAGTAAATGCTAGAATAAACAACCTAGAAACTAACTTACATATAGAAATCGATATGGAAAGAATAGAAGATAGATCAAAAGCATTAAGCTATATTGGAATTGAAATTGCAGAAGCATTAAGAGGAATACCAACACCTGTATTTAAACCAGAAGAAGAAAAACAAGAAGAAGTTAAGGAAGAAGTTAAACAACCTGAAGAGCTTGCTGAATACATAGAAGAAACAAGATTTGAGATAAAACCATCACTATGGGAAAGAATAAAACAAAGTAAAGTTGTACAAGCAATAAAACGTTTAACAAGAATAAGAATAGTTCTAGATGTACCAGCACTTCCAGAAGGTAGAGATAAATAATTTAAAAGAGAGGCACGGTGCTCAAAGTGCCTCTCTTTTGTACTAACATAAAGCAAGAAAGGAATATAAATATGAAAATTGTAGAACCAAGAATTGAAATTGAAAAGGTAGATTATAAAAAAATTATGCAAAACCTAGAAAGAGCATGCAGAACATGTTACCGTTCTGAAGATAAAATAACAGACGAAAGCTATAAAACACTTCTTAAAAATTGTATAAATAGAGGACATGAATCAATATTAGAACATGAAAAAATAACAATAAGAATGATATGCGATGTTGGAGTTTATAAGGACTTAACAAGACACAGAATAGCATCATTTTCTATTGAAAGCACAAGATATTGTAACTACGGAAAAGATAAATTTGATAATCAAATAAAATTTATAAACCCTGTAAACATTGAAAAAAACACAGAACTATATAATGAATGGGAAAGATGCTGCGAAGAAATAGAAAATCATTACATGAAAATGACTCAAATGGGAGCAACACCAGACCAAATGAGAATGATTTTACCTCACTCAACTGCTGCATTAGTAACAATGACAGCAAATATAAGAGAATGGAAACACATTTTAGCATTAAGATGTACAAATCATGCACATCCAGCAGTTGAACAAGTAATGATACCACTATTAATTCATTTTAAAGAAAAAATGCCAGAAATATTTGACAGTGTTGAATATGATGAAAACTTTGATAAATCTAAATATGCTAAAATAGTGGAAATAGATGACTAACATAGAATTTACAATATTAATTCATTATGATATAATATATAAAGGAGATGAATTTTATGTTTAGAAGTAGATATAGCAATGTATTAACAGTAGTTCTAATTATAGCAATTATAGCAATAATTGTTATAGGAATCTTTATAGGAATAAAAGTATACAAAAACTATGAAGACGATAAAGAAAAAAGAAAAGTAATTGCAGAATTATATGAGGGAAATGATAATACAACCAAAAACGATACAAATGATAACAACACAGTAGACGAAAATATAACAGAAATACAACCCATTGAAGGAGGAAACAATACAACCCAAGACAATACACAAGCAGGTGGTAATTCTTCAAGACCAAAAACAAAATTCTACAAAAACTATGCGGTAGTTGGCTCAATTAAAATAGAAAAAACAAAGATAGAATACCCAATAGTACTAGATGTATCACCAGGAGCATTGGAGGTAGCTGTTGGAGTAATGTATCCAAGTAATCCAAAATTAAACGAACAAGGAAACACAGTTATAATTGGGCATAATTATAGAAACGGAAAGTTTTTCTCAAATAATAAAAAACTAGAAGTTGGAGATAAAGTAAAAATAACAGATTTAACAGGAAGAACATTAACATATTCAATATATGAAATTTCAACATTACCTGAAACTGATACAGAATATATAACAAGAGATAGAGGAAACAATACAGAAATATCTCTATCAACTTGTACAGATGATGGTAAAGATAGGCTTGTAATACTTGCAAGAGCAGAATAAATAATATTTCAAACTACAAATTGTTAGGTTATGAATTTAACAATTTGTAGCTATTTTTTTGCACAAAAAAAGTAAACATAATTTTTTTATAAATAAACAGCTAAATTATACTAAAAACAGAAACAATTTACATAAAAACCTTTACAAATCTTTTAAATTGAGATATAATATTAATCGTTGATTTACAATATAATGTAATAATGAAAACAAAAAAATAGGGGGATTATAATGAAAACTTCAAAACTTAAAATTCTTTTAATGATAGTAATTATAGGAATACTTACAGTAGGAATGCCTATTATTGCTTACGGAACAAATGAAAATGCTGTTGTAGTAAAACAGTCAGAAAGTGAGTATTTAATTTACGTAAAGAGTTATCTAAAACAAAATTTTCAATTTGCATTCTCAAACAACAAAGATGTAGCACCAGCAGACGCTGAATTTATAAATTCAGCAAAAGATACAGCTGATGGAGAAAACAACATAGCCTATGCAACAAGTGCAATAACAGAAAAATATTTATGGGTAAAAACAGATGCAAAAACTGAAACTTTTGAAATTGATATAAATGATAACATTACAGTAACAGAATTAGAAACAATCAAAAACGTTTCAAAAACTATTCCAGTTAAGCTAGACAAAAAGGAATTAGAAAAAAAAGAAACAACTGAAGAAACAGCAACAAAAGTAGTAAAAACAACAAAGACAACAACAATAGGTGTTGTTAAAATTGCTAAAGAATTAGCGGAAGGAAAATATCAACTGGTAAAAAGAAATTCAACAGAAAATACTAACAATTTATTTGCCTTAGCTGAATTAATTGAAAAAAATGACTTTACAGATAAGTATACAGCAATTAAAGCAAGCAAAGACTTTTTAGAGATTTATAATACACAACTTTCAAACTTAAAAATGGAAGATTGGAAAACTATTCAAGATGCAATAATTGAACAACCAGTTGATGCTAAAGACGGAGAACAATATATATTATGGTTAAATGATGGAAACTATTTTGATGTTCACTTTTTAACTTCATCTAGAATTGATGATGAAAAAACAGAAACAATAAAAGAAATAATAAAGACAGAATTACCTTATACATACGACAACAATACAATGATAGTCCTATTAGCAATAGTGGTTATTGCAATAGTAGCAGTAGTAATTAGAATAGCAGTTTTAAAGAAAAAAGAGATGAAAAAGTAATGAAAAAGATAACAGTATACAAAATAATCCTTGTAATACTTGTTATCATAGCACTTGTTTTAACAACTATCGTATTTAAAAAGAATATAGAAAACAAGAAAATTGAAAACAATACACAAACAGTATTGCAAGAAATAAAAAGTGGAAAGAAAACCACCTCAGGTTCAATAGATGTAATAGAAGAAATTGATGAACAAATTGGAGGATACAAAGTAGTTGGAATAATAAACATTCCAAAAATAGATATAGAATATCCTATACTTGAGAAAACAAACAAAGAAAGCCTAAAATTGTCAATAACAAAATTTTATGGAGAAAAGATAAACCAAAAAGGGAATATAGTTTTAGCAGGTCACAATAATCTAAATAAAACAATGTTTGGAAAAATAAAACAGCTAGAAAATGGTGATATTATTGAACTAACAGATAGTCAAATGGTAACTGTAAAATATCAAGTTTTTGACAAATACGTTATAGATCCAAACGATATAGATTGTATTTTCCCAATAGAAGAAAATACAAGAGAAGTAACATTAATTACTTGTACTAACAAAGACAAAAATAGACTTGTAGTAAAAGCAAGAGAAATCATTTAAAAATTTTAATGGAGGTTAAAATGAAAGGAAAGTTTTTAAACACAAAAAATGTAGTAATTGGACTTGTATCATTAGTTTTAATTGGTGCATCAGCAACTGGTGTAACAGTCTTCTTGAAAAATAGAGGCGAAGCAGCCGCTGCACAAGAAGAAAATCAAGTTCAAAATTTACCAACAACAGGAAACGACAATCAAGTAAACCAAGGACAAAACAATTCTGGAAATGTAATAGAAAATCCAACAAATCCAGAAACACCTGTAACACCAGTGAATCCAACAACACCAGGAACAACAAGTACAGAGCAAAATCAAACAACAACAGGAAATACAGAAAGACCAAGTAGAGGCGACTTAGATATTGAGGAAACAGAAATAGAAAGAACTAATACAACAATAAGCGAAGCTTCAACATTAGGTTGGACTACAATAGCTTTATCATCAATAACAACAGATAACATGGGACTATTTAAACCAGAATTAAGTATTAGCAAAACAGCAACAGAAGTAATTAAAAATAGCGATAGCGAAGTAGCTATACAATCAGAAAACATATTACCAAGCGTTAAAGCTGGAGATGAAATAATTTATACAATTAGAATTGAAAATAATGGTAACTATGTGGCAAAAGATATCAGTATAAAAGATATGTTACCAGTTGTTTTAGGAACGAGAGTATCACCAGATTCAGACGAAGTTACTTTTGAAAATCAACCAGTAATTCCAGCAAATACAGAAATTGCAAAATTAGACTTAGAAGCAAAAAAAGCAGCTATACTAAAAGTAAAATACACAGTAACACAAGAAGATATAGACAACTTAGAAAATACAAGTATTGCAAATATAGCAACAGTAACATTACCAGGTGAAGATCCAATAGAAGACGGAGATAATTCAATAGAAAAAGAACAAAAAGAAGATTATAAAATTTATAAAACTTCAATACTAAACAAAAAAGGTGAAAATAAAGACGAAAAGGCTGAAGTTGGAGATACAATTACATACACAATTACAGTAGAAAATACTGGAACAGTAACACTAGAAGATCTAAACGTAATTGACGAAATGATAGAACTAAATGAAAAAATCACATTAAAACCTGGAGATAAAAAAGTTTTTGAAAAAGATTACGAAATAACAGCTTCAGACATTGCAAAAGCATTAGATAATGACAGCAAAATTAAAAACACAGCAGTTGTAGAATACAAAGATAACGAAGACAAACCAGGTAAAAACGAAGAAGATGTAAAAACAAGTTATAATCTAACAATTAACTATGTATATGAAAACGGAGAAACAGCAAGTAAAACATATACAAATACACTAAATTATCTTGCTAGTTACAATGTAACAAGCCCAGAAATTACTGGATATAAAACAGAAACAACAGTAGTTGAAGGAGAAATGCCAGCACATGATGTAACAGTAACTGTTGTATACGTAAAAGACGCAACACAAACAAATAAATTAACATATACAGTAAACCATATAATAGTAAATGGAAATGAAAAAACAACAGTAGAAACAAATAGTTTCGACGAAAATGTATATGTATTAGATGAACAAAAAATAACAGTAAAAAATGGCTCATTAACAATAAAAGATGCAAGCAAAATAATAGGATACAAATTAGATGCAGAAAGTTCATCAACAGTAAAAGAAGGCGACAAAGTAGCAGATAAAGCAGAAATTAACTTCTACTATGTAAAAGACGCAACACAAACAAATAAACTAACATATACAGTAAACCATATAATAGTAAATGGAAATGAAAAAACAACAGTAGAAACAAATAGTTTCGACGAAAATGTATATGTATTAGATGAACAAAAAATAACAGTAAAAAATGGCTCATTAACAATAAAAGATGCAAGCAAAATAATAGGATACAAATTAGATGCAGAAAGTTCATCAACAGTAAAAGAAGGCGACAAAGTAGCAGATAAAACAGAAATTAATTTCTACTATGTAAAAGATAGTTTTAGCTACAGCGTAGAATACTACTATGATGGAGTAAAAGATGATAACAAAAAAGAAACAGATACAGCAGAATATGATAGCATAATAACAACATATGAAGATAAAGTAATTACAGGATATGTACTTGAAAAAGTTACACCAGTAGATAACAACAAAAATGTTAGCCTAAGAATTACAGAAAACGCTGATAATAATGTAATTAGAGTATACTATGTAAAAGATAACTTCGATTATACAGTAGAATACTATAAAGATACTATATCAGAAAATAATAAATTAGGAGAAACAGGTAAAATATCAAAACCTTATGGTACAGTTTTAACAGAGGAAATAGTAAGTCAAGACTTAAGTGATACAAACTGGATTAATGCTAAAAAACCAACAGGATATAAAAACGGAGAAGTTCAAGGATACATTACAATAGGTATAGAAAACAATGTAATTAAAGTTCTATACAAAATAAGAACAGACTTAAAATATACAGTAAAATATTATTATAATAATGAATATAAATCAGACTATTCAGGAACAGCAACATTTGAAAGCAAAATTACTGCTGACGATATAAAAGACAGAAGCATAGATGAAAATAGTGTTCAATGGAATTTATTAGAAATTAAACCAAGTGAAATTACAATAGGCTTAGATGAAAGTAAAAATGTAATTGAAGTATATTATGCATTACCAGATATAGCAGTAACAAAATCAATCTGGCAAAATGGTAACGATGTAACAGATAAAACAATCGAAGCTGGTTCTACAGTAACATATAAATTAATGGCAGAAAATACTGGATACGACAAAGGAACTGTTACAATTAAAGATACACAAATACCAGAAGGAACAGTAAAAGCTGAAGACGTAGAAACAGTAAATAAATTAAAAGCAAATGGAATAGATTTAGAAGTACCAGCAAATAGCTCAGCAACAATAGAATTTACAATAACACTAACAGGAAAAATTGGAACATCAATTTCAAATACAGCAGAAGTTGATGGAAAACCAACAAACACTGTAAACAACAACGTTGAAAAAACAGTACAATTTAAGAAACAATCTGAAACAATAAAAGGAACTAATGTTGTAATAGTTCTAGATACTTCAGGAAGTATGGGTCAAAAAAACAAATTATCATCTGCAAAAAAAGAAACAATTAAATTAATTGATAAAGTAATACCAACAGATGGAACTAATACTGGTAATTCAACAGTATCAGTTGTAGAGTTTGGTGGCAGGGGATTTATAGGATATCCTTTTGCAAAACAAGTAGGAAAAACTGCAACAAATTTAAACGAAAGTAAGTCTTTAAAGAGTAGTGTAAATAACTTAGATGCAAATGGCTCAACACCATATGATCTTGCTTTAACTGAAGCAAATGGCGTATTAACAAAATTAAGTAATAACAATAAAAATGTAATAATATTCTTAAGCGATGGAGATCCAGATAATGGTAATTATAATGATATAGCTACAGCAATAAAAAATTCAGGAACAACAATATATACAATTGGATTTGATACAACACCTAAAGCAGATGGTATTTTAGCAGGAATTGCAACACCTAATACAAAAGACCATAAATACAATTACACAGCAGGTGTAAATGATTTATCAGCTGTATTTGATGCAATTTCAAGAGACGTTTCAGAAGACGTACTACCAAGCAAAACATCAAAAAATGGAAAAGTTGAACTAACAGGAATTGGAACTGTAGATTCAACACATCCAATAACAGTAGCTGTAAACGGTAATGAAATAAAAATAACAACATTAGCAGATGCAAGAATATCAGATGAAAATGGAAAATATTTGTTAGATTTAACAGGATTTAATCCAACAGATTCAATCAGTATAAAATATTTCCAAGACTAGATAAATAAGTAAAAAGAGGATATAAAAAATATCCTCTTTTTAAATAAATAATAGAAAGGTATAAAAATGGGAAAACATAATAAAGAAAATGAAAAAAGAAAGTATATAAAAACAGTTATTATATTAGTTGCTATAATAGTTATAGTAGGATTGCTTACTTTTTTTGCGATAAAATATAGTGAAAATATAAAGTCTTTCATAGCAAATTTGAAAGAACAGAAAAACTCTACTAACTTAGCATTTCAAACAATAAAAAATGATACGAGTATAGAGCATGAAAAATTAGTATTAAAAAGCACAAGTGAATATAATACAATAGTTGAGTATGTGTTTGAAGATAATAAAGCAAAAACAGTAAAAGTTTATCAAGAATTTGAACAAAAAGAGGAATTTAACAAAAAGAAAGAAAATTATGAAAAACAAAATGCTTACAAAATTCTATATGTAAATGAAGAAACTAATTCTATTGAGATAGAAAGAGAAAATTTAGGAACAGAACAAGGTCTAACTTATGAAGAACTTTGTGAAAAATACCTTGTAAAGATTCTAGGAGCATATGATAAACTTTAAAAACATTTTAGTAAAAACCTTGTAAAAAAACTAAAAATAATGATATAATAAGTACGAGGTAAAACAATGGAAGAACAAATAGAAGAAAAAGAAGTAAAAATTTTTAAAGAAATACTAGAATGGTGCTTTTGTATATTTTTAGCACTAATAATAGCATTAGTCACAAGATATTATATATTTACATCAACTATGGTAAAACAAACATCAATGTATCCAACATTGAAAGAAAATCAAAGGGTGCTACTAAGTAGAACTAAAAGAATAACAAATGGCCAATATAAAAGAGGAGATATAATAACATTTGAGGCTCCAAGTGAAGTAAAAAAGGGTATTGATGTAGACCTATCAAACAAAGTAGCAATTTATAACTATGAACCAGAAAGTGTAATGGAAAAATTGGCATATTATGTATTAGAATTAACCAAAATGAGTTATATAAAAAGAGTAATAGCTGTAGAGGGAGATAGAGTTCAAATAGCAAATGGCAAAGTTTATGTGAACGGCGAGGAGCTTATAGAGGAATACCTGCCAGAGGGAACAACAACTAAAATTGTTTACTATAATGATGTGGTTGTTCCAGAAGGTTGTGTATTTGTTATGGGAGACAACAGAGACGAAAGCATGGATAGCAGAACATTTGGATGTATACCACTAGAGAAGGTAGAAGGAAAAGTCCTTTTGCGTTACTGGCCAATCACACAATTTGGAACAGTTAAATGAAATCGAGTGAAAATAGAGTAGTCAATATATTTAATTCTTCAGTTTCATTTGTCTTGCTCCTGTTCGCAGAAATTCTTTGTGCCTTTTATGGCACACTTTCTCACGGCGAACTTTTTCCATAAAATTCACTTAGAATTCCTAGCTCCATACACTCGAACCATTACACTTTCAAAATTAAATATATTGACTACTCTAATAGTTAAATCAATTCAAAAAAAGAAGCATTAATTAAATAATGCTTCTAATTTTTTCAATAATCATATTAAGTGCTACATGGTTGTATCCGCCTTCTGGAACAATTATATCAGCATATTTCTTACTTGGCTCAACAAATTGCTCATGCATTGGTTTAACTGTTGTGGTGTATTGTTCAATAACAGATTCAAGTGTACGACCTCTGTCTCTAACATCACGAACTAATCTTCTAATAAAACGAATATCAGCATCAGTATCAACAAAAATCTTAATATCCATCATATCTCTTAATTCTTTATTTTCAAATATTAAAATACCATCCAATAAAATAACTTTTTTAGGAACTACTTCAACAGTTTGATCTTCTCTTAAGTGGTCAACAAATGAATAATTTGGTCTATAAATCGTTTCACCCTTTTTAAGTTTTTTCAAATGATCAATAAGTAAGTCCGTATCAAAAGCATCAGGATGGTCAAAATTTAATTTTTTTCTTTCGTCAAATGAAAGGTCAGAGTGGCTTTTATAATAATAATCATGAGAAAGCATTGAAATATTATTAGCAAATTCTTTTCTTATATTATCAGCTAAAGTGCTTTTCCCTGAACCAGTTCCACCTGCAATTCCAATAATAATAGGATTAAGTCCCATAGTACAAACCTCCCAAAAATATACTACATCTATTTTAAACTAAATTCCGTAGAAATGCAACAAAAAACGACAAAATTTATTGAATCTTAGCAAAAACTTGACAAACTCCTAAATTGTGATAAAATTACTTAAAAGCTTGGAGGCAAGATATGGTTTTAAGTGGTAATGTTACAAGTGGAATAGGTACTGCTAAAATGTGGGTAGGCAAAATTAATGGTGTTTTTAAAAACAGAACTGGAATAACTTTATTTCCAGGAACTTTAAACATAAAGCTAGAAGAGGATTACATAGTCAAGCCAGACTGGATTATAAAACCAGAAGAGTTTGGAGGCACTGAAAATGTACTAGTCCAAAAATGCGAATTGTTGGGCAAAACAGCATATATAGTGAGAGCTGAAAAGAATCAAATTGGACAAGGTGAACATAACTTGCAAATAATAGAAATTGTTGCAGATATATGTTTTAGAAAAAAATATAATTTAACAGATAATAAAAAAATATTAATTCAAATAAATTAGTTCTAAAAACAAAACCTTTAGCATATACTCTTAAGTATGAAGGAGTAAAAATGCTAGAGGTTTTAAACTTTTTTTCTAGGAATATTTCCCATATACTAAAAGAAGAATTGAAAGACAAGCCAATTCAATATTTAGAAGAAATACGTTTGAGAAGTAATGGAACTATAGCTCTTAAATTCTCTCAAAATAGTATAGTTTTGTATAACAAAGTAACATATCAAGATATTTTAGAAACATTACAAATAATGTGTAATAATTCAATATACTCATACCAAAATGAAATAAAACAAGGCTTTATAACAGTAAAAGGAGGACACAGAGTTGGAATAACAGGAAACTGTGCAATAGAAAATGGAAAAGTAATAAATATAAATTACATATCTAGCATAAATTTTAGAATAGCAAAACAAATTATAGGGGCAGGAAATAAGGTTTTGCAATACATATTAAGATTAAGAGAAAATACAATTTATAACACACTAATAATTTCCCCACCAGGAGTTCGGCAAAACTACTCTTTTAAGAGATCTAATAAGGAGCATAAGCACAGGAATAGAAGAAATACAGTTTGAAGGTTTAAATGTAGGTTTAGTAGATGAACGTCGGTGAAATTGCAGCTTTATATAAGGGAATTCCTCAAAATGATATAGGCTTAAGAACAGATGTCTTAGAAAACATACCAAAACCAGTTGGAATAAAAATGCTAATAAGGTCGATGGCACCACAAATAGTTGCAGCAGATGAAATTGGAACTTATGAGGATGTTGTAGCAATAAAAGAGGCTGTTTGTTCACGGAGTGAAGGGAATATTTACAGCACATGGTCAAACAAAAGAAGAAGCACTAAGAAACCCAGTATTAAAAGAACTTATTTGTGAAGGCATAATCGAAAAAATAATTTTCTTACAAGCAAATGAACAAGGTAGAACAATAGAAGTGGAGGAAACAACATGTTAGGAATGAAATTATTAATTTATACTGGTATATTTTTAGTATGTTCGGCTATTGGACTAATAAAATCACAGAAATATACATGGAGGGTTGAAGAATTAAAGGAATTCAAAAATGCATTAAATATGTTTAAAACAAAAATTAGTTTTACATTTGAACCAATACCAGATATATTTGCGCAAATATCTGGGAGTGTAAGCCAAAACATAAGTAGCATATTTAGAATAGCAAGTTATAATATGCAGTTTTTCCCAGCAGGTGATGCGTGGAGCAAAGCGATGGATGCGGATATATTAAATATCAATTCAGAGGATAAAAAAATTCTAAAGGATTTGAGTAAACTTTTAGGAAAAACAGACTTAAATGGGCAAATAAGCCAAATAGAAATAACATCAAGCTTTTTAGATGAGCAAATAAAAAAAGCAGAAAAAGAAAGAGAAAAAAGTGAAGGAATGTATAGAAAATTAGGAATGATAATAGGGCTAGGAATAATAATTATTTTAATTTGAATACATAAGAAAGGAAACGTTTAATATGGAAATAGATTTATTATTTAAAATTGCTGCTATAGGAATACTTGTAGCAGTATTACATCAAGTATTGGTAAGAGCAGGACGTGAAGACCAAGCAATGATGACTACTTTAGCGGGTGTTGTAATAGTTCTTTCGATTGTAATTAAGGAAATAAGTACATTGTTTAATAATGTTAGGGTAATATTTAATTTATAAAATAAAGGAGCAAAAATGGATATTATAAAAATTATTGGTCTTGGTCTAATAGCATTAATAATTATAGTTATTATAAAACAGTACAAGCCTGAATTTGCAATGTATGCATCCATTCTAGCTGGGGCAATTATAATATTTTTTAGTATGGATAAAATAACAGGAATAATAAATCTTTTAACAAATCTTAGCAAAAAAACTGGGATAAATGCGGAATATCTAAATATATTACTAAAAATAACAGGAATAGCAATACTTACAGAGTTTGCTGTAAGCATTTGCAAAGATAGTGGAGAAAGTGCTATTGCAAGTAAAATTGATTTTGGAGGGAAAATTATTGTAATTAGTATGTCAATTCCAATCATTTCAGCACTACTAGAGCTTATTTTAAAGATAATGCCATAAAATATTGTAAATTTACTATGGTGGTGAGAATGAAAAAAATAATAATTTTAATATTACTATTAATTTTAATTCCTAATACTAGCTTGGCAACAGAACAGATAATAGAAGGACAAATGGAGGCATTGAATTTAGGACAATTTATTCAAGAAGGAGAAAAATATACAAAGGATGCATTTCCAGAAATAAGTATTAAAGAATTAATAACCCAAAGCCTTACAGGGAAAGTAAATAATAGCTTAATGTATAAAGCAGTATTAAAAATTTTAGGAAAAGAAATTGTATCAAGCATTACAATTATAGGAAGCATTTTGGCCATTATTGTAATACATAGCATTTTAAAGAGTATAAGCGAAAATTTAGGCAATAACAATACTTCACAAATAGCCTATTTTGTTGAATACATACTAATTATTACTATGATAATGGCAAATTTTGCAGTAATTATTGAAAGCATAAAAAACACAATATCAAATTTAGTGGGATTTATGAATTGCTTAGTGCCAATCCTAATATCTTTAATTATTGCAACAGGACAAGTTGCCTCAGGAGCTGTTTTGCAACCAATATTAATTTTTGCAGTGATATTTATAGGAAACATTATAAACTTAGTAATACTCCCAATAACAACAGCAAGCATGATACTAAGCATTGCATCAAATATATCAGACAAAGTACAAATAGGAAACTTAGCTAAATTCTTTAAATCAAGTATTACATGGTTTTTAGGTTTTATCATAACAATTTTTGTAGGCCTTTTATCTTTAGAAGGAACTTTAACAAGCAGTGTAGACGGAATAACAATAAAAGGAATAAAATCAGCTGCTTCAACCTTTATACCAGTAGTTGGAAAAGCCCTAGGAGACTCTGTAGATACTGTATTAGGGGCAACATCATTAATTAAAAACTCGGTAGGATTTGTGGGAATTGTAATAGTAATCGCAATATGCATTTTGCCAATAGTAAAACTAATAATTTTAAACATAATGTATAGCCTATTAGGAGCCGTAAGTGAGCCTTTAGCAGATAAAAAAATAGTAAATGTAATAGGACAAGTATCAGGAGTGTTTAAAATACTATTAGGAATAATGTTCTTTGTTTCAATTCTTTTAATAGTTGGAATAGCCTTAACACTTAAAATATCAAATGCAAGCCTAATGTATAGATGATGGAGGGGTAAAAGTGATAAGCTTTATTAATTCTTATGTTAAAGGAATTGTTGTAGCAGTAATAATAAGCACAATTATAGAAATGATATTACCAGAAGGAAAAATTAAAAAGTATGTAAAAACTGTAATTGGAGCATATATTGTATTTATAATTATTTCTCCAATTATAACAAAAATCACAGGAAAAGAAATTAGCCTATCATATAAATTACCAGAAGCAAATACAAAGGCGATAAATACTATAGATACAAATGTATATATAGAATCAACTTACATAAATACAATAAAACAAGACATAATAAAAAACATAGAAGCAAAGGGCTATACAGTACAAAACATAAACATAGAAATTGAAAATCAAGAAGAAAATTATGGAAAAATTAACAAAATAGATTTGAAAATATCAAAACAAAAAACAAAAACAAGCAATATAGAACCAGTAGAAATAAACATTAGCAAGCCAATAGAAAAAAATGATGATATTCCTATTGAAGAAATACAAGAGCTAAAAAAATTCCTAGAAAATGATTACGGAATAGAAAGTATTTCTATTAATGAATAAGTTTGAGAGAGGTAAAAATAATGATTAAAGAAAAAATTAAAAGTTTAGTGAAAAAGAAAACAAGTGGAGATAACAAAAAAACTTTAGAAAATTTAATTGTTTTTTTAGTTCTATTAATAATAACAGTAATAGCTATAAACATAATATGGGGTAAAGAAAATAACAATGAAAAACAAAGTCCTATAGATGATAGTTATAAAGTATTAGCATATAATAAAAATGAAAGTAATAATTCTCAAGATAGTGAATATAATCTAGAGAAAAAATTAGAAAACATTTTATCCCAAATATCAGGTGTAGGGAAAGTACAAGTACTAATTACATATTCGGAAACAAGTTCAGTTGTAGCAATGCGTAACGAGAAAAAGAACAGTAGTAAAACAGAAGAAAATGATACAAATCGGTGGAACAAGATTAATAGAATCAATAGATGAGGATAAAGAAATAGTAGTAGATTCAAATAATAATCCAATAACAGAAAAGGTAGTAATGCCAAAAATAGAAGGAGCAATTATTATTGCAGAAGGTGGAGAAAATATAGAGGTAAAAGCAAATATAATACAAGCAGTAGCAGCAGTTACAGGCTTAACCTCACATAAGATACAAGTGTTTAAAATGTCTAAATAACAGCGGAATTAAAAATTTAAAAGGAATGGCCGCCGCACCAATTCCAAAGGAAGGAATAGAATGATGAAAATTTTAAAAAGAAATCAATTAATTATTTTGGTAATTTCATTAATGCTTGTAACAGCAGGATATTTGAATTTCACAAGTACAAATACCAAAAGCCCAAACACAGGAACAATAGCAGAGCTTGGAGATGCAACATTAGTAAGCAGCAATAAAATTGAGAGTGAAGAGATTGTAGAAAACGGAAAAGAAGATTATCAAAATAATGAATTAAAAGAAACAAACGAAGTAAGTAATGAACAAAAAGAGAAAAATACAACAGTAGAAACAAGTACAGGAGATACATATTTTGCAACTTCAAAGTTAGAAAGAGAAAATATATATTCACAAATGTTAGAAACATATCAAGAAATATATAATAACACAAATTCTACATCAGAACAAAAAAATAAGGCAATAGAAGAAATATCAAGAATAAATGAAAATAGAAATGCAGTAATGATTGCAGAGAATTTAGTAAAAGCAAAGGGATTTGAAGATATAGTTATATTTTCAAATTCAAATAGTGTAAGTGTTATAATAAAAGCAGAGAAGCTAGAACCAGAACAAATTGCACAAATACAAAACATAGTATCAAGAGAACTTGAGGTGTCAGCAGAGCAAATAAACATAAGTACTAAATAAAGTTAGAAAAATATGTAAAATGTTGAAGGAAAAAAATAAAAAAGGGCGAATAATATAGTAGTACATCATGAAAATAATGTACAATAAAACTTTGGAAGGCGGTGCACATACATGCAAATAACAGACGTACGTTTAAGAAAAGTAAATTCAGAAAACAGAATGAAAGCTGTTGCTTCTGTAACATTCGATAATGAATTCGTAATTCACGACATTAAAGTTATCGAAAGTCAAAATGGATTATTTATAGCTATGCCTAGCAGAAAAACTCCAAACGGAGAATTCAAGGATATAGCTCATCCAATCAATGCTGAAACAAGGGAGAAAATTCAAAATGCTATATTAGAAGCATATAACTCTCCTGATGCTGAAACAGCTGAATAATAATAAATAAAAAACACCTTCGGGTGTTTTTTTTATGTGTAATTTATTAGAGTAAAACTATCACTAAACAAAGAAAGCAACTGTGTCGAAAAATGTAGAAATTTGAAGAATGATTTTTGTTGCATTTTGGCAAATTGTATGGTATATTATTTATACTGCTATCGAATATTTACGAAAGGAGTTAAAGTAATATGGCAGATGTTAAACAAAGAATGATTGATATTGTTAATTCAGTTCCAAATGATTATTTCGATGGTTTAAATCCAACAGAAATGGTTTTTAAGCTTATGTTGGAATACTTAAAAAGATATGGAGAAGATGAAACTACTATTATTCCTGGAACCGATAAACATTTTAGTTACGAAACATTAAAAGAAATGTTTAAAGATAAAGGTCGAATTTAGAAGGAGGGCATTTTAATGGATTTTATAAAAGAAACTTTAAGTCAAGTAAATACACAAGAAAATACTTTATATGATTATATATATAATTTAATCTTTTTTATATCACTGGAAGAGAGTGAAGAAAACATAAAAAATGGTAAAGTGATGACTATAGAAGAAGCAAAGGAGAGGTTGATGCAGGAATATGAACATCTTAATTTCTAACAAAGCTTACGAGAATATCATAAAAAAGAACTTTTTGATTTTCTAAATTTATTTTTAAATTCCAACAGTATTACATAATCAAATAACAAAACAAAAACACTCCCAAAAAAATTAAAAATTTTCCATAAAAGTATATTATTCTTTTCAATTTTTTGATATACTATTGAAAGAAAAAGGAAAGGAATAATTGTATGAAACTTAAAATACAAAAAATAAAATTTATAAGAAATATATTAATTGGAATAGTGGCATTAATTATTGTAGCTTTTATAATAAATATTGCACCAGGTTATAAGCGAGATAAGTATAGTAATGTAATTAATTTAGTTATTGGAGATTCAAATGTTACGGAAAAATTGAAGAAACCAATATATAGGGATGAAGAGGGAGCTCTTTATATTTCTAAGGAAGATATTCAAGAGTTATTAGATAAAACAATTTATTATGATGAAACGGAAAATATGATAATTGCTACATCAGAAGTATCTGTTGCAGCAATGAAAATTGGTGAAAATAAAGTTAATATAAATGGGGCAACTAGTGATACTTTGAGTACAATTATATATTATGATAATACTATGTATATACCAATAAAGGAAATGGAAATTGTGTATAACATAGAAACAAAATATTTAGAAGATAAGCATATTTTAGTAATTGATAAATTAAATGATGGAATGATAAAAGCAGAAGCTGAATCTAAAACAAAAATTAAATTTAAACCAAGAGGATTGTCAAAAAAGGTAGGAGAACTAAATGTGGGTGATACAGTTAGTGCTTTCTATACAACAAGTAAGGGTTGGAGATTAATTAGAACAGAAACAGGAATAATTGGATATGTAAAAGCAAATGTTTTAACAAATGAATACATATTAAGGCAAGATATGAAACAGGAAACTGAAACTAGAAAGATAAATACAAGTATAGATGATAATACGCTTCTAAATATAGAGGGAGAAAGTATTGTAATAAAAGACTTATTAAAGATAACTCAAGAGGGAATCCTTTTAAAAAATGTAGATTTTACAAATGACAATAAAGATACAAAAGTATTTTCTAATTTAGAGTTAGAAGACATGAATATTGAAAACTATACAAGTAGAACAAAATTAATAAAAAATATTTCTAGTATTGCAATGAAAAATGAGATAAAAGGAATAAACATAATTTTACCAGATGAAGATGACATAAATATACAAAGATTTGTTATAGAATTAGCACCACGTTTAAAAGAGATTGGTATAGATACAAATATTGTTACAAATAAAAATATTAATGAGGATGTATATACAGGAATAGTTAAATACATAATTTCAAAATAAAAGGAGAACTTATGAAAAAGATAATAATTTTAATAATAGCAGTAATTTTACTAGTTTTAATTTGTGCACTTGGTACATATAAAATACTAACAATGCCAGTAAGCAAAAGTATTGAAGAAAAAGAAATAGTAATACCAATGGGAAGCGGTGCAAGTCAAATTGGAGCAATTTTAAAGGAAAATAACTTAATTAAAAGCAAATTAGCTTTTAAAATGTATGTTAAACTACATAAAGTATCAAACTTCCAAGCAGGAACTTATTATTTAAAGGAAAGCATGGATTTAAAACAAATAACAGAAATGCTACAAACAGGAAAAATGTATGATTCAAACCAAATAACATTAACGTATTTAGAGGGCAAACCAATTTGGTGGCTTGTAAAAACTATTTCAGCAAAAACAAACAACAAGGAGGAGGATATATATGCTCTTCTAGAAAATGAAGAGTATATTGATACCTTAATAGAAAAATATTGGTTCATAACTGATGAAATTAAAAATAAAGACATATACTATCCATTAGAAGGATACTTGTTCCCAGATACTTATGCAATGGCAAATAAAGATACAAAGCCAGAAGAAATATTTGAAAAAATGCTAGACAAAATGGAAAGTGTGCTTGAACCTTACAAAGAGGAAATAGAAGAAAGCAAGTATAATGTGCATGAACTATTAACACTTGCCTCAATTATTGAAACAGAGGGAACAAATGATAATGATAGAAAAAATGTTGCAAGCGTGTTTTATAATAGACTTGATGCAGGAATGTCTTTAGGAAGCGATGTAACAACATATTATTCAGTTAAAGAAGATATAGGAAAAAGAGACTTATATCAAAAAGAAATAGATGCATATAACCCATATAACACAAGAGGCCCAAATATGGAAGGAAAATTACCAGTAGGACCAATTAGCTCAGTAGGTAAAGCTAGTATTGAAGCGGCAATAGAACCAAGCAAAACAGATTATTTATTCTTTGTGGCAGATAAAAATGGAAAACTATATTTTACAAAAACAAACACAGAACACGTACAAGTAATAAATGAGCTACAAAACAGTGGAATGTGGTATGAATACTAAAAACAAAACGCCCAATTTTAAAATTGGGCGAACTCTTTAAAAAAATAAATTTAAAAAACCTAAAGACAAGGAAATTAAAAACGATTTAATGGAAATCTTAATACTTTTTCTAAACATTGTTTGAGCAACAAGTAAACCGTGAGGTTTAAGCTCAACAAGTGCAGTACATTCTTCTTCAGTTTCAACTATTGAACTATTAGTATCATTATTGCTCACTTCATTAGTAGCTTCTGTGTTCTCAAGAACTGTATTCTCTATGTCTAGCTGCTCATCTATAATATCATCAATAGAGATGGAATTATTATTTAATTTGATGTCATTATCAATTAAATTTAAGTTATCCATATAAATCACATCCTTATATCTTTAGTAAAAATTATGTATGTTAAAAGAATTATATCATTATAATAAAAAAAAAGCAATAAAAGAAAAGATTTTGAAGAAAAAAGAAAGGAGAATTTATGAAAGAGGAAATATTAAAAAAAGTTGATCATACTTTATTAAAACAAATATCAACAATGGAGGATATAAAAAAACTATGCGATGATGCAATAAAATTCAATACTGCATCTGTATGCATACCACCATGCTATGTAAAAGAAGCCAAAGAATATGTAGGAGATAAAATGAAAATTTGCACAGTAATAGGTTTCCCAAATGGATATAATTTAACCAGTGTAAAAATGTTTGAAACAGAAGAGGCCATAAAAGATGGAGCAGACGAAATAGATATGGTAATTAATATAGGCAAATTAAAAGAAAAAAAATATGATTACATTTTAAATGAAATAAATGGAATAAAAACTAAATGCAATGGAAAAATTTTAAAAGTAATAATAGAGACCTGTTTGTTAACAGAAGAAGAAAAAATAAAAATGTGTGAGATAGTATCTGAATCAGATGCAGATTACATAAAAACTTCAACAGGATTTAGCATGGGAGGAGCAACTTTAGAAGATATTAAATTATTTAAAAAATATATAAAAAACAATAAAAAAATAAAAGCAGCAGGTGGAATTAAAGGATTTGAAGATGCAGAAGAATTTATAGAAGCCGGAGCAGACCGTTTAGGAACAAGCAAATTAGTAGCAGAAATGTTGAAATAAAAGTATAAAACTCTCTCTATTGGTAAAAATATGTATAAAATATATAAATTTGCCAATAGAGAGGTTTTTATTTTGAAAAATAACAGATATTTGAATATAAAAGGTATGAGTTTAAATAAAGAACAATTACAAAGCCTTATGGAAAAAATGGCTGTAAACTATGAAATATCAAGAAACAGCAGTATTGAAACATATCCAATAAATAGATTAAATAATAATTTTAAATTCATACAAAAAACTTATAATATATTAAATGAACATATAAAACAGAATATTACTATATATCCAGCAGGAGAGTGGCTTTTAGACAATTTTTACATTATAGAAGAAACAGTAAAAAGCATAAAAAATGAGCTAACAGAGAAAAAATATAAAAATTTCCAAGGAATCTCCAATGGACTATATAAAGGATTTGCCAGAATATATGTAATAGCCACAGAAATGGTTGCATACACAGATAATAAAATAGATGAAGATACACTTGAAAATTGTTTGCTTGCTTATGAACACAAAAAAACTCTAAGCATGGAAGAAATATGGAACCTACCAATATTTTTAGAATTAGCAATTATAGAGAATATAAGGTCAGTTTGCGAAAAAATATATATAAGTCAAATTCAAAAATATAAGGTAGAAGAAATAGTAGAAAGATTAATAGAAAAAAAGGAAGCAAGTAAGCAACAATACAAAAAGATAAGAGAAAACACAAAAATGTATAGAAATTCAAGCTATCCATTTATAGAATATATTTCTTACAAATTAAAAAAATATGGAAAAAACGGAAACATATATTTAAACATACTTGAAGAACAGGTAAATAAATTAGGAATAACAGTTTCAGATGTTATAAGAAAAGAGCATTTTGATATAGCAATTCAAAAGGTAACCATTGGAAATAGCATAACAAGTATAAGAAAAATAATGAGAATTAATTTTATAGAATTATTTGAGAAAATAAATGGAGTAGAAGATTTATTAAGACAAGATCCAGCAAATGTATATTCAAAAATGGATTACAAAACCAAAGAATACTACAGAAATAAAATAAAAAAAATATCTAACAAAACAAAAATGTCAGAAATATATATAACAAAGAAAGTCTTAGAATTATCCCAAAAAGCAAAACCAGAGAGAAAAAAACATATTGGCTATTTTCTAATAGATAGAGGAGAAAGCATACTAAATAATGAGCTTGGAATAAAAAATAAAAAAAGAGGACTAAAATCTGTAAAATATATAGCTTCAATATATGTTGTTACAGCTATTTTTAGCTTGCTTTTTGGAGTTTACACATATTATAAAACAAACCTACTAGTTGCAATTATTACAACTTTATTTGCAGTTATTCCAATTTCAGAAATATATATACAAACACTAAATTATATTTTAGGCAAAATTGTAAAACCTAAAATGCTTCCAAAATTAGCTCTGCAAAATGGCATACCAGAAGAATATAGCACAATGGTTGTAATTCCAACCATCATAAATAGCAAAGAAAAGGTGAAAGAATTATTTAGAAAAATTGAAGTTTACTATTTAGCTAATAAAGAAAAAAACATTTACTTTACTTTGCTAGGAGACTGTACATCTTCTAAAAACGAACAAGAACCATTTGATAAAGAAATTATAGAAACGGGAATAGAAGAGGCAAAAATACTAAATGAAAAATATGCAAAAGACGAAAAAGAAAAATTTTACTTTTTGTATAGAAATAGAGTGTGGTGTAGAGGAGAAAAATGCTTTTTAGGCTGGGAAAGAAAACGAGGAATGTTATGCCAGTTCAATGAATTTTTGCTAACAGGAAAAAATCTATTTAGAACAAACACAATAAAAGAAAAACTACCGATTAAATATGTAATAACATTAGATGCAGACACAAATTTAATTTTAGGCTCTGCAAAAGAATTAATAGGAGCAATGGCACACATATTAAATAAACCAATAATAGATAGAAATAAAAATATAGTAATTGATGGCCACGCTATTATACAACCTAGAGTAGGTATAGACTTAGTTTCAAGCAGAAAAAGTCTATTTACAAAAATATATGCTGGACTAGGTGGAACAGACTTCTACACAAATGCAATTTCAGATGTATATCAAGATAATTTTGGAGAAGGCATATTTACAGGAAAAGGAATATATGATTTGGAGGTATTTCATAAAGTTTTATGTAATGAAATACCAGAAAATACAGTGCTAAGCCATGACCTATTAGAAGGAAGTTATTTAAGATGTGGCTTAGCAACAGATATTTTAGTTTTAGATGGATTTCCATTTAAGTATAATAGCTACATTACAAGAGGTCAAAGATGGGTTAGAGGAGACTGGCAAATAGCATCATGGGCAACAAATGTAATAAAAACCCGAGACAAAAGTAAAAAGATAAACCCACTAAATCCTTTATCTAAATTTAAAATATTAGATAACTTGAGAAGAAGCTTAATAACTGTTACAGTAGCATTTATTCTTATAATAGCCACAATACTAGAGTTGTTAAATTACCAAACAACACTTATGACTGTAATAGCCTTTGTAACATTGCTATTTCCAACAATACTAGATATTGCAAATTATATTATCTTCAAAAAAAGTATAGATGTAGAATATGTATCAGCACATAAAAACATTTTAAAATCAATAAGTGGAATAAAAGCAACTATTATTAGAGGATTTTTTGAAATAATTTTATTGCCACATAAAGCTTATACAAATTTGAGTGCGATACTAAAAACAATATATAGAATGAATATATCTAAACAAAATTTACTAGAATGGATGACCTCAGAAGAAGCAGAAAGACAAAGCAAGAATGATTTAGCAACATACTTTAAAAATATGTTTATAAATGTAATTATAGGAGTAATTTTATTAGGCTTAGGAGTACTCACATTAAAAATACAATTCTTTATATTTGGTATTTTATTTGTAATCGCACCAATTATAGCATGGTATATAAGTCAAGAAATAAAAGAAAAAAAGCAAATTTTACAAATAACAAAACAAGAAAAAGAATATTGTTTAGAAGTTGCAAGAAGAACATGGGACTTCTTCAAAGAGAATTTGAATGAAAAAAACAACTATCTTCCACCAGATAATTATCAAGAAGATAGAAAAGAAAAAGTGGCACACAGAACCTCTCCAACTAATATTGGACTAGGCCTTTTAGGTGTATGCTCAAGCTATGATTTAGGCTTTATACCAATAGAAAAAGCCATGAATTTAATAGAAAAAATGTTAGAAACAATAGAAAAACTCACAAAATGGAATGGTCATTTATATAATTGGTATAACACTCTAACATTAGAACCATTAATTCCAAGATATGTATCAACAGTAGACAGTGGAAACTTTGTAGGATATTTATATACCTTAAAACAATTTATATTAGAAACTGATGATAAAAGAAAAATAAACCTAGTAAATAAGATTGATAATTTAATTAATAACACAGATTTTGGTAAGCTATATGATTATAAAAAGAGAATCTTTTCAATAGGATTTAATGTTGAAGAAAATAAACTAACAGATTCATATTATGATTTATTAGCATCAGAAGCAAGGCAAACAAGCTTAATTGCAATAGCTAAAAAAGATGTACCAGCAAAGCATTGGGGCAGTTTAAGTAGAACGTTAACCACACTAAATAAATATAAAGGTCTTATATCATGGTCAGGAACTGCATTTGAATATTTAATGCCAAATGTAAATATAAAAACTTATGAAGGAAGTTTGCTAGATGAATCTTGTAGATTTATGCTTATGAGTCAAAAAAAATATGCAAAAGAGTTAGGAATACCATGGGGAATTTCGGAAGCGGCATTTAATTTAAGAGACCTAAATAATAACTATCAATACAAGGCCTTTGGAATACCATGGCTTGGACTAAAAAGAGGACTAGAAGAAGATATGGTAGTATCTTCTTATGGAATCTTTTTAAGTTTAATGTATGATGCCAAAGGAGCAATAGAGAACCTAAAAGTTTTAGAAAAACAAGAAATGTATGGAGAATATGGCTTTTATGAATCAATAGATTATACCATATCAAGATTAAAATATGGAAAAATGTATGAGCCTGTAAAAACATATATGGCACATCATCAAGGGCTTATACTACTTTCAATAAACAACCTAATAAATGATAAAATTTTAGTAAAAAGATTTAGCAACAATCCAGAAATTGAAGCAGTAGATATATTACTTCAAGAACGTATGCCAGAAAAAGCAATAATAACAAAGGAAAATAAAGAAAAAGTTCAAAAACTAAAAATAAGAGATTATGAAAATTACACAGAAAAGACTTACACAAAATTAAACTCAACATTTAATACTTCAAACGTAATATCAAATGGAAAATATACTGTAGTAACCAATTTAAAAGGTGTAGGATATAGTAAATTAAACAACTTGCTAATAAATAGGTACAAAGAAACAGCAGACTACAAACAAGGAATATTTTTCTATATCAAAAATCTAAACACAAAACAAATATATTCAAATATACCAAACCAAAGTGGAAAAATAACATTTGCACCAGATAATATTAAATACATTAAAACAGAAGGAAATATAGAAGTAAAAACAAAAATAACAGTAGCTCCAGAAGAACCAGTAGAAATAAGAAGATTAGAATTAACAAATAATGGTAACAATGTAGAAACATTAGAAGTAACAAGTTACTTTGAACCAGTATTGTCAACAAGTATGCAAGATTACGCACACATAGCCTTTAATAATTTATTTTTAACATTTAAAGATGCTGGAAATGGAAGCATTTTGGTAAAAAGAAAAAAACGTGGAGACAAGCAAGTAGACGTATATGCCGGAATAAATTTGTATACAGAATGTGAAACAATAGGAGATGTAGAATACGAAATAGACAAAGAAAAATTCATGGGAAAGGGCAATTTCGACATTCCGGAGGCAATAAAAAAATCAAAGCCATTTTCTAAAAATTTAGGACTAGTTACAGAACCTTGCTTAGCAATCAAAAAAACAGTAAAAATATTGCCAAGTGAAACAGCTACATTAGACTTGGTTATAGTAGTTGAGTATCAAGAGGAAAAAGTAAATAAGTTATTACAAAACTATTCAAATTCAAACACAGTTCAAAAAACTTATGAACTATCAAGAGCAAAAACAGAGGCTGAAACAGTTTATTTAGGACTAAAAGGAGCAGATATTGAAGAATATCAAAAAATGCTGGGACTTTTAATATTCCAAAACCCAATGCGAAAGGAAATACTATCAAACTTACCAAAACGAGTATATTCACAAAGTGAACTATGGAAATTTGGAATATCAGGAGATTTACCAATTCTACTTGTAAAAATAAAAGATGCAAATGATATGCACGTTGTAAGAGATTGCTTAAGAGCAATAGAGTTTTTTAGAAGCAAAAATATAATAGTAGATTTAGTAATCTTAAACGAAGAAAAGAATAGTTATGAACACTTTATAAAATTTGAAGTAGAAAACGAAATACAAAATAAACAACTATCATTTTTAAAAAATATATCTGGAGGAATATTCATTATAAATGAAAAAGAAATAACTAAAGAAGAAAAAGATTTACTAGAATTTACAAGCAATTTAATGTTAAATGCAGCACTAGGAAAAATCGAATTACAATTAAAAGACCTAGAAGAAGAACATGAAGAAAAACAAAAAAATATTGGAGAAGAAGAAAAGAAAATATATGTAAAAAGTGATGAATTAGAAACAATTACAGAAGATTATAGCAACCTAAAATATTATAACGACTATGGAGGATTCACAGAAGATGGATTAGAATACAAAATAAAAGTAAGCACAAATAATAAGCTACCTACTGTATGGAGCAACATTTTGTCAAATCCACATTTTGGAACACTCATAACACAAAACTTAGGAGGCTTTACTTGGAGCCAAAATAGCAGACTAAACAGAATATCAGCATGGAATAATAGCCCCAATATTGATATACCATCAGAAATAATATATATAAAAAATAAAGAAACAGGAGAATACTGGAGTTTATGTGAAAATGTAACACAAAATCCACAAGAATACTATTTAACTTATGGCTTTGGGTATGTAATAGAAAAAACAATAAAAAATCAAATAATACAAGAAATAGAAAGCTTTGTGGCAAAAGAAAATAAAGTTAAAATAAACATTTTAAAACTAAGCAATACATCAGGAGAAAAGAAAATATTAAAAATACTTTACTATATAAAACCTGTTCTAGGAGAAGATGAAATAAAAACAAATGGATATATAAATGTAAACATGGAAAACAATGTTGTAACAGCTGAAAACTTGTATACAGACAGTTTTAAAAATGATATAGTATATTGTGGCAGTAGCGAAAGAATAAAATCATTTACTGGAAGTAAAGAAACATTTATAGATGAGGGAGATATAGAAAATCCTAAGGCAATTAATAAAGTAAATTTAGGAGACGAAAGCGGACTGGGCGAAAATTCATGTATAGCACTTGAAGTAGAAGCGGAACTAAATGGTTATGAAAGTAAAGAAATTGTACTATTTTTAGGAGAAGAGGATAATATATTAAAAGCAAAAGATATGGCATACAAATATTCTAAAATAACAAATGCTAGAGAGGAATTAAACCAAGTAAAGAGATTTTGGTACGAACTATTAACAAGAATACAAGTAAAAACACCACTAGAATCCATGAATATAATGCTAAATGGTTGGACAATTTATCAAACCATAGTTTCAAGGTTATGGGCAAGAACTGGCTACTATCAATCAGGAGGAGCAATAGGCTTTAGAGACCAGCTACAAGATACTTTAGGAATTAAATATATAGAAACTGAGCTGATGAGAAAACAAATATTAACACAAAGTAGGCATCAATTTATAGAGGGAGATGTAGAACACTGGTGGCATGAAGAAACTCAAAGAGGAATAAGAACAAGATTTTCAGATGATTTACTATGGCTTTGCTATGTTGTAGCTGAATATGTAGAATATACAGGAGACAAAAAATTACTTGAAGAAGAAGAACCATATTTACAAGGAACACCTTTAGAAGAAGGAGTAGACGAAAAGTACGATTTATATGTAGAATCTCAGCAAAAAGAAAGCATATATAATCATTGTATAAGAGCAATAGAAAAATCATTAAACTTTGGAGAAAATGGGCTACCCAAAATTGGTTCAGGAGATTGGAATGATGGATTAAACACAGTAGGAAATAAAAAAAGAGGAGAAAGCGTATGGCTAGGTTTCTTCCTATATGAGGTATTAACAAGATTTATTCCAATTTGTGAAGAAATGAACGATTTAGAAAAGGTAGAAAAATATAACCAAGTAAAAGAACAACTAAAAAAAGCACTAAACCGGTGCAGGTTGGGATGGCAGATGGTTTAAAAGAGCCTTTACAGATGATGGAGAACCAATAGGAAGCATAGAGAATGAAGAATGTAGAATAGATAGTATATCACAAAGTTGGGGAGTAATATCAGGAGCGGCAGATAATGATAAAAAATATATATCAATGGAAGCACTAGAAAATCACTTAATAGATAAGGAAAATGGAATAATAAAACTTTTAGATCCACCATTTAACAAAACAAAAATCGAACCAGGCTATATAAAAGCATATCTACCAGGAGTTAGAGAAAATGGAGGACAATACACACATGCTAGCTGCTGGGCAATAATTGCATTTACAAAACTTGGATTCGGGGACAAGGCTTTAGAATACTATAGAATGATAAACCCAATAGAACATTCAAGAACTAGAGAAACTGCATTAAAATACAAAGTTGAACCTTATGTTATACCAGCAGACATATATGGAGCGGAAAGCCTGGCAGGAAGAGGCGGCTGGACATGGTATACGGGCTCAAGCAGTTGGTATTATAAAGCAGGTATAGAAAATATTTTAGGATTAAAAATAAAAAACAAAATATTAAAAATTGAACCATGTATCCCAAAAGACTGGAAAGAGTATCAAATAAAATATAGATATAAAAATAGCATATATAACATAAAAATAAAAAATGAAAATGGTAAAAACACAGGAGTAGAGAAATTTTATCTAAATGGAAAAGAAGTAGAAGAAAAAGAAATAATTCTAAATGGAGAAGGCGGAATATATGAAGTTGAAATAAAAATGTAAAAATACAGGCAAGAAATACTTGCCTGTAAAAATTAATAAAAGGCAATAAATACATTGCCTTTAAATTAAAGATATTTTTTCAAATCGTCAATATTTTTCTCTTGTAACCTAACAAAATCGGATAATATATTTTTAATTTCATTATCAACAAAAGAATGGTTATTAAATAGCTTTATACCTTTAATTATTCCCATATCATTTCCTTGAATTAAAAGCTCAGATAGCTTTGAATTACTAGTGTCATTAGCAGTATTAAATTGAATTCCCATCCACGACATTGCTTTTAGCATATTAGGGGTATCTTCCATTTGTGCATTATTTTTTACTAACAACTCTTGAGTTCTATCATAAATGTTTTGATATTCATTATGCTGAGTATTTAGCAATTCTTTAAAATCCTTATCTTCAGCCTTTTTTATTATTGTAGAAAGAGAATCCATACCCATTTTAGTATTTTGATTTATTTCTTTCAAAATCTCAATTTCATTATCTTTTTCCATAAAACAAAACCTCCCATAAAGCTAGTATTTACAAAATCCCCAATTATATTACAAATTGCTTATTTTGGCAAAAAATGATATAATATTATTAAATTCCCAAACGGGTAATTTAGAAAGGGTATATTTATGGAAAACACAAAAATCTCTTTGGAGAGACAGGCTATGAAAGCAAGACGGCAGATTAATTTCGTACTTGAAGTGTATGGAAGCAAGAAAACCGTTGAAATGCTTGAGAAAGAAGGCTCAATCGCCATTAAGGTTCTCAAAGAACATAATATTTTCGTTGTTACTCTCAAAGGTAACATAGAAGAAAATTGGTATCGAAACGCTGAACTTCAGGGCAAAATTCTTCATACACTTGAGGACAACTTTAATGTTTGTTTCGAAAAGGGATGGGGAGACTGCATCCAGCTTCAACTTTCTTAGACTGTTAAGCTACAAAGCCCTAAAGGTACTAGTTTAAAAACTGGTACCTTTTTTCTTATAATTTTTATTTAAAATGTATTGACATTAAGAATTAAATAGTATACACTTTAAATGTAAATTTTTTTTGAAAAGAAAAGCACATTGAAATTTGAATAATTAAGGCAAAATATAAGCAAAATATTGCTTGTAAGGCTTACAAACAATAAAATTTCTATGTATAATTAAAAAAAGATTTACAAAAAAAACAAACAACAAAAGTAAAAACTTAAAAATTTTTTAAGGAGGAGAATAGAGAATGAATTTAAAAATAAAAAACAAATCTGGTATAACATTAGTTGCCCTAATTATAACAATAGTAGTAATGTTAATACTAGTAGCAGTAAGCATAAACATATTAGTAAATAGTAACTTAATAGGGCATGCAGAAAAAACAGGAGATGCGTATGCAGGTGCAATAAGGAGTGAAGAAAATTTTGGAAATGATGGAATAACCATAAATGGAGAAAAATATGCTTCAATAGAGGATTATTTAGAAGGTAAAGTAAAATTACCAGAAATAAAAGCAGGAGAAAAAGCAACCCAAGCTTCAAAATACGAGACAGCAGTAATCCCAGCAGGCTTTACAGTATCAGGTGCAGGAACAGAAAAAACAATAGATGGTGGATTGGTAATATACTTAATCGATAAAAAAGAACATGGTGCATCATGGACAGAAGAAGAAATAAAAGCAATAGATTGGAGTAATGAAGAAACAGTAGCAGACTTAAGAACAAAATATGACCAATTTGTGTGGATTCCAATTTCACATACCAAAATAAATGATATGTTCATTTGCCAAGCAAAAGAGAACCCAAGTGATAAATGCAATATAACTGTAAAAAACGGAGTTGCAACATGTACAACCCATAACTCAACCAAAATGGCAGGAAGATTATATGCAAATAGTATAGGAGATAAATATAAAGATGATATAACTGAAACATATACACCAAACAGCGGTTTAAGGGAGCCAGATGTAGTAACTAAAAGTGATGGAAAAAGCTATGATGCAGATCCTACTTATTTAGGATGCATAGCAACAGTAACAGGAGATGGTACAAGTTATGCAAGTACAGATGAATTCAAAAAAACATTACAAACAGAATACAATGAAATAGTAAAAAGTATATATAATGCAGAAGGCTTTTGGGTAGGAAGATATGAAACAAGTAATATGACTCAAAATCCAAATACAGCAGTAAAAGTAGTAGCTGGAACAAATACAGGAATAAGCAATATAAATTGGTACTATATGTATGGACAACAAAAAGCATATTCAGCAAATAAAAAACTAAACGGAGTAAAAAGTAGCATGATACTCGGAGCATGCCATGACCAAGTATTAGAGTTTGTGAATACTGAAAACTATAATGTAAAACAAGCTGTAAATGTAGGACACAAATCCTCAGAATTTACAACAAAACCATATTTAACAGGAGGAATAGGATATAGCGAAAATTATTCCGGGACAATAGCTTATAATGATGTTTCAAAAAATGTATATGACTTAGAAGGCAATGTTTTTGAATGGACTACGGAGTCCCGCTCTTCAGATTATCGAGTTTACAGGGGCCGGCTATTACAGTAACAGTTTTTCAGCGAGTTATCGTGGCAACAACGATCCTAACGGCAGTAACCCCGACCGTCGGTAGTCGTTCCGCACTTTATGTAAATCTGTAAGCTTGCAGGCGATTTGGTAATTGAATAAATGATGGTAGTTTTAGGGTAGACTACTAGAAGCTAAGTATTCTTAGCGAACTTTGTACGCTAAGTGAGCGGAAAATTTTTAAAAGACCCAGGAAGGGCTTTTAAAAATTTTCCGCCACTAGTGTGGCGCCAGTAGGCGTTTTTTTTACATGCGTAAATGTTATCACATTTCTTTCATATATGGTACCTTTTTCTTTTAAAAACTATTGCAAACAAAGAAACTTTATTATATAATTATTCGAGAAATTATGAGTATTATCTGGGAAAAGTCAAATAATATAAGAGAATTATAACATTTTTTAAGGAGTGATTTTAATGGTAAAAAAAGTTGCAATTATTACAAATGGTGGAGATTGTCCAGGATTAAATGCTGTTATTAGAGCAATTGTAAAAACAGCAGAAACAAACGGTGTAGAATGTTATGGATATATAGAAGGATATAAAGGACTATATGAAAATAAATACATTAAGCTAGAATCAAATGGAAGTGCTTCAGGTTTATTACACAGAGGAGGCACAATAATAGGTGCATCAAATAGCACAAATTTATTTAATTTAAAAGTAGAAGAGAATGGACAGACTGTATATAAAGATGTATCAGATATATGTATAGAAAACGTAAGAAAAGCAGGCTTTGACTGTATTTTTACATTAGGTGGAGATGGAACACAAAAGTCAGCAAGAGACTTTTCAGTAAAAGGACTTAATATAATTGGTGTACCAAAAACTATAGACAATGATGTAGCACATTGTGAAATAACATTTGGATATAATACGGCTGTATCTGTTGCAACAGAAGCATTAGATAGATTACACTCAACAGCAGAATCACATCATAGAGTAATGGTATTAGAAGTAATGGGACGTTATGCTGGATGGATAGCACTAGAATCAGCAGTAGCAGGAGGTGCAGATGTTGCATTAATTCCTGAAATACCTTATGACATAAATAGTGTTATTAACAAAATAAATGAAAGAAAAGCAGAAGGTAAAAAATTCAGCATAGTTGTAGTTTCAGAAGGTGCAAAGCCAAAAGATGGAACCATGGTAGTAAAGAAAACATTAGATGATGGCAAAGGCTTAGACAATGTACGTTTAGGAGGTATAGGAGATAAGCTTGCAGAAGATATAGAAAAATTAACAGGAATGGTATCAAGAAATACAACACTTGGATATGTACAAAGAGGAGGAACTCCAACAGCATTTGACAGAGTTTTATCAACTAAATATGGATATAAAGCAATGGAATTAGCTCTAGAAGGTAAATTCAATGTATTAGTAACACTAAAAGGAGGAAAACTTGGATCTGTTCCATTAGAAGAAGTTGTTGGAAACAACAAAGAAATAGGAGCACGTTCAGGAGGAACAGAAAATACAAATATTAAAACAATAAAAATGGATGACGATTTAATAAAAGTTGCACGAAACTTGGGAATATGTTTAGGAGACTAAGTATAAGAAAGGAAAATAAAAAATGATTAATTTTAAAGAAAAAATAGCAAAAGAAATAGCTTCTGTAACAAATTTGGATGAAAAAGAATTAGCAACATATATTGAAATTCCGCCCAATAGTGACTTAGGAGACTTTGCATTTCCATGCTTTAAACTAGCAAAATCACTACGAAAAGCACCACCTGTGATTGCAAACGAAATAAAAGAAAACATAAAAATAGATGAAAAAATCATAGAAAAAATAGAAATAGTTGGTGGGTACTTAAACATATATATTAATAAAGAAACATTAATAGAAAATGTTTTAAAAGAAGTTGCAGATAAAAAAGAAAAATATGGTTCTAGCGATATTGGACAAAATAAAAATGTAGTAATAGATTATTCTGCACCAAACATTGCAAAACCATTCCATATTGGACACTTACGTTCAACAGTAATAGGAGGAGCTTTATATAAAATATATAACTTTTTAGGATACAACAGTGTAGGAATTAACTATTTAGGAGACTGGGGCCTACAATTTGGTAAGGTAATGGCTGGATATGACATGTGGAAAGATGAGTACGATTTTTCAAAAAGCGAAATTCAAGCCATACTAAAAATATATGTAAGATTTTGCCAAGAAGAAAAAGAAAACCCTGAATTAACAGAAAAGGCAAGAGAGTATTTCAAAAGACTAGAAGATGGAGCTGAAAAAGAAGTAAAAACTTGGAAATGGATAAGAAAAATAAGCCTAGAAAACTACCAGAAAACATACAATTTATTAAACTCAAAATTCGATTCATATAATGGCGAATCATATTATAATGATAAAATGGAACCAATAGTTGAAGAATTAAGAAATAAAGGCTTACTAAAAGAATCAGAGGGAGCACAAGTAGTAGATTTAGCAGAATATGATATGCCACCATGCATAATAATTACATCAGCAGGAACAACAATATATGCAACAAGAGATTTAGCATCTCTAAAAGACAGAATAAATACATACAATTTTGATAAAGCAATATATGTTGTAGGAAACGAGCAAAGACTACACTTTAAACAAGTTTTCAAAGTGCTAGAACTAATGGGTTACCCAGAATATGCAGCAAAATGTGAGCATGTACCATTTGGGTTAGTTGTAGATAAAACAGGAGAAAAAATAGGCTCAAGAAAAGGAAACTCAGTATTCTTAGAGGATATATTAAAAGAAGCAATTCAAAAAGTAGAAAAAATAATAGATGAGAAAAATCCAAATCTAGAAAACAAAGAAGAAGTTGCAAGAAAAGTTGGTGTAGGAGCAATAATCTTTAACGATTTATCAAATAGTAGAATAAAAGACGAGATATTTGATTGGGATATGTTACTAAACTTCCAAGGAGAAACAGGACCATACATTCAATATATTTATGTACGTACGAGAAGTTTAATTGAAAAAGCAGGATATATTCCACAAATAGAGAATATAAACTTTAGTGTGTTAAAGGAAAAAGAAGCAATAGAAACAGTAAAATTATTGTACAACTTTAATGAAGTAGTTCAAAATGCAGCAGACAAAAATGAACCATCAGTTGTAGCAAGATACTTAATAGATGTAGCACAAAACTTCAGTACATTTTACAATGAACATAAAATAATAACAGAAGACAAAGCACTCCAAGATGCAAGATTAGCTCTAACATACTGCGTAGGAACTGTGCTTAAAACAGGCGTAACATTACTTGGTATGGAGATGCCTGATAAAATGTAATTAAATAAGGAGGAATTTTAATGAAAGCAATCGAATTAAAACACCCACTAATTGAACACAAGCTAGCAATATTAAGAGACAAAAAAACAGGAACAAAGGAATTTAGAGAGATAATTTCTGAACTAGGAGAACTACTTTGCTATGAGGCATTAAAAGATGCAAAAATGTATGAAACAGAAATTGAAACACCAATGGAAAAAATGAAAACAAGAAAAATCAACGAAGATAATTACGCATTTGTACCAATTTTAAGAGCAGGAACAGGAATGTTAGACGGAATAATAAATATGGTACCAAACGCAAAAATAGGCCATATAGGAATGTACAGAGATGAAGAAACATTCAAACCAAATGTATACTTCTTCAAAGTACCAAAAGACATAGAAAAAAGAGAAGTATTAATATTAGACCCAATGCTTGCAACAGGAGGTTCTGGACTAGATGCAATAGAATTACTAAAAGAAAAAGGCGTAAAAAAGATGAAATTCTTATGCATAATAGCTGCACCAGAAGGAATAAAAGCAATAGAAGAAAAACACCCAGATGTTCAAATATATACTACTTCAATAGACAGACAACTTAATGAACATGCCTACATATTACCAGGTCTAGGAGACGCAGGAGACAGAATTTTTGGAACAAAATAAAAAGTAAAATAAAATTACAAATTGCAAAAATACAATTTGTAATTTTTTATTATAGACAAAAGCAAATAATAACATAACTTGCTATATTATGCCTTTAGAATTTTAAAACATAAATCACAAAATTTTTTTATCCATATAGGTTTAAAATAGATATGTCACAAAGAAAATGAAAATAAAATATTGAAAGA
>ERZ827168.647-NODE-647-length-54988-cov-12.015910_pt1 | contig 54988 bp, 43 predicted proteins | sample MGYA00519868_ERZ827168 | MGnify/ENA primary metagenome ERZ827168 (study PRJEB31778, sample SAMEA3449271) | human gut metagenome | biome: human gut; feature: human-associated habitat; material: faeces | place: United Kingdom | collected 2010/2012 ...
CTTGCATGTGTTAGGCACGCCGCCAGCGTTCGTCCTGAGCCAGGATCAAACTCTCGTGTTTAATCCTTTTGAATCCTAGAAGCTATCGCTCCCAAGTTCAAAACTCATTCTCGAATTGACTGTCTTTTCTTAACTGCGACTCGTGAAAATCGCAGTTCGCGTTCTTCTTGATTCTGTATCGTTTTCAAGGATCATCGCTGTCCGCTCGGCTTAGTCGCTCGCGCTGACAGCTCGATTATTATATCGCAGTCCCGTCCTTCTGTCAATACCTTTTTCGAACTTTTTTTGACACTTTTTGAATCTTTTTGTCTGAAATCCGCATCTTTCATCCTGAAAAGCGTCATTTTTCTCTGCTATTCCTTGAAAAACCGTCTTCCGGGCAGGCAATGGAAAACGTTCAAACCCGATCATTTGTTTGCGCTGCGTCATACTGTTTCAGCATCTTTTCGATATGCGCCTTCGCCGCCTGCTGAGCGTCCTGCACACCGCTCAACGCCGGCGTTTTGTCGCCCATCAGCGCGACGAACTGACTCACCTTGAGCCCCAGCGCATCCTGCATATCCCTGTCCGATCCCTGCGGCGCAACGAGATAATAGCAGAGAATCGAATCCTTCTGCCCCATGCGGTGCGCCCTGTCCTCGGCTTGGCTGTGCACCGCGGGCGACCAATCCAGTTCGCCGAAGACCACGCAGCTCGCCCTTTGCAGGTTCAGCCCAGAGGCCGCGCGCAAAGAAATCACGCAGAGGTTCGTCTTCTCCCCCATGAACCGCGTCACCGCGTCGTCCTTCTGCTGTGTCGTCTCTCGCCCCGTGATAAACGCCGGGCGGTAACTCGCCAGTTCCTTCTTATAGACATCCATTACCGCGTGGTGGTGCGCAAACAGCAGCACCTTCTCTCCGTTATCCAGCAGCGCGCGCACAAACGCCGCGACGAACGGCGCCTTGGCCACGCCCGTGGCCTGCCGTTCGCCCCGGCCGACCTGCTCCTCCAGCATGGCGCGCTCCTTCGCTTCTGGGTGCAGCGCACGCAGGCTGCCCAGCAGCTCGATCACCGGACGCATCAGCTCCCGATACACGCGGTCGTCCGCGTCAATCTCCTGCACCAGCCGCCGCTTGGGCGGCAGTTCGGTCAGCACCTCCTGCTTGGTTCGGCGCAGAATCAGCCCTTCCCGCCTCAGGTGGTCGCCCAGCAGCGCCGGGTCGCGCACCAGATGATTCCCATATCCGTCGCACCACGCGCGCGTGAAGCTCTCCCAATCGCCGAGACAATGGAAGTCAAGGATGTTGACCACATTCCAAATTTCCGACCCCTTGTTGTAAATCGGCGTGCCGGAAAGGCCGATCACCCGTTCGCAGCCTTCCGCCAGCAGGCTGGCCGCCGAATATTTCTCCGTGCCGCCGTGGCGAAGCTCCTGTATTTCGTCAAAGATCACCGCGCTGAACCCCATCTGCGGCAGCGCCTGCTTCCAGCCGCGCAGCAGCAGATAGTGAATGATGTAAACGTCTGCCTCCGGGGGCTGATACGGCTTCAAGCCCGTGAGCACACAGACGCGCGGCGGCCTTCCCTTGATGCGCAGGAAGCGCGCGGCCTCCGCCTGCCAGTTGCGCAGAAGATGCGGCGGCACGACGATCAGCGCCGGAAACGCCCCCGTCGCCGCCAGACAGGCCAGCGCCTGCACCGTCTTGCCCAGACCCATTTCATCCGCCAGCAGCGTCCGCGGATTCGCCAGCAGGAAGGAAAGCCCCTCCTTCTGGAATTCCCGCAGCTCGCCCTCGAACGTCCCCTCCGGCGGCGCGCTCCTTCGGGGCAGTTTTTCGGCCTGCGCGCGCTGAATCGCGTGTTCCCGCGCCTGCATCAGCGCGTTCTCCCAGAGCGCGCGGTCTCTCGGCGCGATTTCCAGCGGATAGCGCAGCATCAGCCAGTTCACATCGCCGATGATTCGCCGGTTCGCCGTGAATCGCGCTTCGCCCCGCCGCCGCTGACTGCCCGGAAACAGCCGCGCCGCCATCTCCGTCACGCACGGCTCGCCCTTGATCGTCCAGCATTTGCTCCGCCTGTTATAGGAAAGCGTTCCGTAGATGTGGCCGTTTTTCGGCGCATCCAGCAGATAGCCCGGCAGCTTTTTTTCTTCGGTCGTCATCTCTGTCGTCATGTCCATCGTCATGGAAGCATAATCCCCCAAAGCCTCTCAAGGCTCATCATCGTCACCGGCTTCCCGCCGATGCTTTTGGGCAAATCCACCCCGCGCGGCGCGAGCACAACCAGCCGCTCCACCTGCGGGCAGCTCGCGTATCGCGTCAACTGGGCGATCAGCGGCGCGCGCTGCGGCCTTTTTTTCTTGATCTCCACGCCGACGCCGCCCACCATGAAATCAATTCGGCATCGCGGCGCAAGCCGAACCTCGTGCGCCGCCTCCAGCCCCGCGCGGGCGAACGCCTCGGCAGCCTGCTCATGCAGCCGCTCCTCGGAATCGGCCGCGCCGACGCGCAGCGTGCCAAGCGCCGCCGTCACGCTTTTAAGACTCGCCTCCATGCCGTGCGCCTCCCCTTCGTTTCTGCGTCCCATTGTACCATGCTCTTCGCCTTCAAACAACCAAAAACCAGCTTTTCACTTGCGTTTGCGCCTGTTTTGCAGTATTATAAGGAGAGAAAATATGGATGTACCTGTCCCCTGCGACATGTTCTTGATCGAAAGGAGCCCCCTGCCATGAAATTCAAAAAGCCTTTATCCGCGCTCGTCGTCTCCGCGCTTCTGCTGGGAGCTTCCGGCGCGTTGGCGGCCTCCGCCAACCTTCAGCTCTCTCTGCCTACCTCCGAGGTGCCGGGCGGCTCGCACACCCAGCTCACCTTCACCACCGACGTGCCGGGCTTCCTGACGCTGACGCTGAACGGGCCTTCCGGCTCGCTCACCCTTCTTGATCGCGAGGAAGTGCACACTGCCGGCAACATGTTTGACTTTGTCGCGGCGGATGACAGCGGTTCGCCGCTCAGCGTGGGCGCTTATACCGTCAGCGGCGAGCTGATCGACCAGTTCGGCGAAGCCACCGGCAGTGTCAGCGGCCAGTTGACCATCGGCATTCCGCTCGCGCAGCAGACGGACGACGAGAAAGAAGAAGGCCCCGCCTCCGCGAAGGGCAACGCCTCCGCGTCAAAGGATACCGCCTCGTCCCCGTCTTCCTCCGGCTCCTCTGCCGCGCCCGCCAAACCGTCTTCCTCTGGCAAAACGGAGAAGGTGGTGGAATATGTCACTTCGAGCAAGACCACGCTCGGCGAGCAGGGCTATGAAATCGGCGTGGGCGTGAGCGATACCGTCGATCAGGCGGACGCGGGCTACTGGGGGCTGACGGCCAACGCGAGCGACGCGGATATCTGGGCAGCGCTCACCCGCACGATGGTCAGCGTGAACGTCGGCGAATCCGAATCCGCCTACATCTATAATTCCACCGACAACGGCAAGAAGATCGGCTCTGTCTCCGGCCTGAGCCAGGGCTTGAACCTGATCGAGGATCTGGATGACGGCTGGTCTGTCGTGGAAGCCTACCGCAACGAGGACGGCGCGTTCGTCCGCGGCTATATCCGCACCAACAAGCTGCGCACCGTCGAGCCGAGCAACATGTACGGCCTTGTGATCGACAAAGCGGCGCAGACCCTGACCGTCTACAAGAACGGCGAGCGCATCGGCTCCTGCGCGGTCTCCACCGGCCTGCCCACCGTCAAATACCTGCATCGTGAAACGCCCGCCGGTGAGTTTATCACCGTCACCCGCCGCGGCACGATCGAGAATTCCGGCGGCTACAGCAAGTACACCGTTCGCATCAGCGGCAACTATCACCTCTGCGAAATCCCGACCACCAAGAAAAACGGCAAGGATTATTCCCTCATGGCGGACAAGCTGGGGCAGAAGGCCTCGCGCGGCAACATCTGCCTCGCGCACGACGAATCTGCCGACGGCGGCATCAACGCCGAATGGATTTGGGATTTGACCGACAGCAACAAGAAGATCAAGGTGCTCGTCTTCGACGACAAGGATCGTTCTTCCATCCCGGCGAACAGTAAGTAATCATTTTTATACAAAAGACGACAACGGGCACGGTTTTTGCCGCGCCCGTTGTTGTCGCTTTTCGCCATTTATATTCGTCGTTCGGCGTAACAGCGGACGAAATTGCGTCACATTTCTCTCCTGCTCTTGACATTTATATCCAAGGCGTGTACTTTGTAAAAACATAAACAAACCTTTACGAAAGGAATCCGCTTATGCTTCGCTTTTTGGATCAGGTCAATACCATCGTCGGCATGCTGCTCTTTTTAGCCTATCTGTATCAGGTTTTCTACACGCTTTACGGCCTTGCGTTCTGCCGCCGCGACAGAAGGAAGGCCGCGCGGCAGACGCCCGCCAAACCGAGCCGCCGCTATGCCGCGCTGATCTGCGCCCGCAACGAGGAAAGCGTCATCGGCGAACTCATTTCCAGCCTCCGCGCGCAGGATTACCCGGCCGAGCTGCTGGATATCTACGTCTTGGCCGACAACAGCACGGACGCCACCGCCCGCGTCGCGCGTCAGGCGGGCGCCATCGCGTTTGAGCGTTTCAACCCCTATCAGGTCGGCAAGGGCTACGCGCTCAACGAGCTGTTCAGTCAGATTCGCTCCCGCCGTCCCCTCTCCGATTACGATGCGTTCCTCGTCTTCGACGCGGATAATATCGTCGATTCGCATTTCGTCTCCGCGATGGATCGAACCTTCGCGCAGGGGTATGACGTGCTCACCAGCTATCGAAATTCCAAGAATTTCGCTTCGAGCTGGGTTTCCGCCGGGTATTCCATCTGGTTCCTGCGCGAGGCGCGTTTCCTCAACTATCCCCGCATGAAGCTGCATACCAACTGCGCCATCTCCGGCACGGGCTTTCTGGTCTCCTCCAAAATCATCGAAGAAAACGGCGGCTGGCCGTATCATCTGCTCACCGAAGACATCCAGTTCTCCACCGTCTGCGCGACGAAGGGCTGGCGCATCGGCTATTGCGACGACGCGATTCTCTACGACGAGCAGCCCGTCACCTTCTCCCAGTCGTGGCGGCAGCGCATGCGCTGGGCCAAAGGGTTTTATCAGGTCAACGCCCACTGCGGGATGCCGCTTCTGCGCGGCTGTCTGCGCGGGCCGATCCGCTTCTCCTGCTACGACATGCTGATGACCGTCGCGCCCTGTACGCTGCTGACCATCGCCGCCGTCTTCATCAATCTCTTCTGCTGTGTGACGATGCTCTCCCTGCCGTCGTTCCTCGCCCGTTTCATGCTCCGCTACGTCGCCCGTTCCCTGCTGGATATGCTGACGTGGAGCTATGGCGTGATGTTCGCTTACGGCCTGCTCACCGTTCTCGCCGAGTGGCGGCGCATCCCCGTCTCCCCGTTGAAAAAGGTGATGTATCTGCCCTTCTTCCCGCTGTTCATGTTCTCCTATATTCCCATCACGCTCACCGCGCTGCTGGTGCATGTCGAGTGGAAGCCCATCCGCCACACCCCCGTTCAAAACGTCCGCGCGTAACCCGCTTCCCCTCCGTCAAAGTCTGCACTATTCTTTCATTTGTGGAAAGGGCTATTCTCCCCCTTCGGGGGGAGAATAGCTTTTTGTCTACAGTCTAAAGAATCCCCGGCGTTCCCGCCGGGGATTCCTCAGCTTGCCCACATAAGCAAACTTGGCTTGAATCGCAAAATCAAGAACAATCATTGAGCAAAAAGCGAATGTTGCACAAAACGCGGGCGCGCAATGCGCCCCTACGGGTACGGCGGCATAATGCGCAGTTCCTTTTTCCGCAACATTGTAGGGGCGCGCATCGCGCGCCCGTTATTGGAATTTGTGCAAAATTTCGGATTTGCTCATTTCCTGTCAAGAAATTCATCTATTCTTTCATTTGCGGAAAGGGCTATTCTCCCCCCCTTCGAGGGGGAGAATAGCTTTTTGTCTACAGTCTAAAGAATCCCCGGCGTTTCCGCCGGGGATTCCTTATACCCATTTAGGTTTGATTACTTGGCAAACGCCTGGCCGATGGCCGTGCCGATCGCCTGGCAGTCAACCGTCGCGCCGGAGACGATATCCACGTCAGCGCTCTGGTTGGCGATGATCGCGCCAACGTACTCGGCGAGCTGCTCGTCGGTGATGAGCATGTTCTCACGGCCGCCGGTGATCTCGATGTTCTCGAGCTTGCCGCCCGCAACAGTGATGGAGACCTCGATCTTGTCGTGCAGGCCGTCCACGGTCGCGGTGTACACGCCGTCAGCAGCATCCGCCCAAGCCGGGCCGTTGCTCTCGCTCTTGGTCACGGTCTCGAACTCGCTCACAGCGCCGAACGCGGTCTGCGCGGCGGTACGGCCGGAGAGCATCGCCTCGGAGAGGAACACGCCGTTCTGGTAGAGGTTCGCCACGTAGCTGCCCAGCTCGCCAGCCTCGTAGAGGCCCGCGATCGGCTCGTCGTTCCAGTTGAGGACGCGGCCGGCCGTGTCGCGCTTCGCGCCGCCGGTGGTGGCAACGAGGGTCGGGGTGATGGAAACAGCGTAGTACGGAGCGGTGTCGATCTTCGCCATCTTCTCCGGATCGCGGCCAAACTCGGCGTCAACGCCCGCGTCGCAGGCGGCGTTCCAAGCGTCGATGGTGGCCTGCAGCTCGGCCGGGTCACGGTCGATCTTCTCAGCCAGTTCTTCGATGGTGTCAGCCTTGATGATCCAGCCCTTTTCGATCTCGGCCAGGTTGTCGTTGGACCAGGTGTAGCCTTCGGTGGTCGTCGGCCAGCTCAGCCACTGGCTGCCGATGGAACCGGCCTCGCGGGTCTTCTCGTCAAAGATCAGGGAAACCGGCAGCGCACGCTCGTGCGGCAGGTCAACATAGCGGCCATACTCCATGTACTTCATGTGCTGACGATGGTAGCTGCCCGCCTCGTCGTAGAAGCGCTTGCTGTCAGAGTCGATCTCGATCCAGCTGTTGCCAGCCATGGTGAAGTTGCGCATGAAGGTAGAGTCATACTCCGGAACCTTGATGCCCAGCCAGAAGCCGCCGCTCTGGGTCTGGTTCTTCATGTGCCAGATCTGCGCGCCCGCTTCCATCAGCATCTTGATGCCGTCGCCGGTGTTGCCCGGGGTGCCGGCGGTGTACACGGTCTCCATGCCGTGGAAGTCACGCTGCATGGTCAGGTTGTTCTCGTAGCCGCCGCAAGCGAGCAGAACGCCCTTGGCAGACTTGATGGAGTACTCGGTGCCGTCCGCGCGGCGGGCGATCACGCCGGAAACTTCCTTCGTGAACGGATCCTGCACGAGGGAGACGGCCGGGTTCTCAAAGCGCACGTCGATGCCGCGCTTTTCAACCGCCTTGGCGAAGCAGCGCCACACGCCGCCGTTCTCGAAGGTAGAGCCCTTGGCGCGCAGGTGAGCGGAGCAGCCGTCGAAGGTGGAGCCTTCGAAGTTGCTGAACTCGACGACCATGCTGCCCCACTTGAGCTCGCCGCCGCCGACGTAGCCGGCCTCGTAGTCAACGCCGTCCGCGACGTACTCGATCCACGGGAGCTGGGTCGCAAAGCCCTCGCACAGCCAGGTGAGGTACTCATCCGGGATCGGGTTGGGCTTGTTGCAGTTGTAGAGGTAGGTCTTCACGGTTTCCACCGCGCTCTCCGCCGGAACCAGGAACGTCTGGCCGGAGGCGATGGAGTTGCCGCCCGCCAGCGTCTCCGGCATCTTTTCGAGCACGAGGATCTTGGCGGTCGGGTCGATGTCGTAAGCCTCAACGGCCGCCGCAGCGCCCGCCAGGCCGTAGCCGACGACGAGGAAATCAACCTCTTCGTCCCACTTTTCGATGTTCTGAACCGGCGTTACCCAGTCCTCAGCCGCAAACGCGGTGACGGACATGGCCAGCACGAGCACGAGGCTCAGCAGCAGCGTCAATCCTTTTTTCATTTCGTTTGTCCTTCCCTTCTTACATCTGATGGTGAAGCGAAACACCGGACGGGACGCGCAGCTTCGTCACAGCGTTGCCACAATGACGTCACATTCTCCCGTCTATGGCTTTATTGTACATCCTCAAACGGCTTGAGACACAAGAGTGTTTGCGAAAAGTCAAACAAATTCTTTTTCGGGCATTTTACAGCCTTTTTTTCGCGTTTTTTGTCTTCCAAATCGCATATTCGCCCCGCGTCTCGGTCTTTTTGGCGCGTTTTTCGCTTTTTCGCCGTTCTTTTCCCCTTCCCCATATCTAAAGCCGCTTTGGACTTTGCCGCGCTTTTCGTCGGCTGTCTTCCGCCTTTTTGCGTTCATTTTGTTGACAGCTCAACAATTTTGTCGTATAATGCCTCCGCCGAACCCCTGAAATGTCGATCTTTTATACTAATCCGCAGTTAAAATGCTTAACAGAGCGCATCAGATTTTTTGTTCTGACGAAGCCAAGTGAAGTGAGGCGTACTGGAGGTACGTTGAACGGAACGAGGCAAAGTCAGAGCGAAAAAGATGGTGCGCGGATTAAGCCATTTTAACAAGAATTAGTATCAATGTTTCGATTTCGTTAAGATGACTTTGTAAAAAAGAGGGGCGACCCGAAGGGTCGTCCCCCAGAGTGCATCGCTCAGAGATTAGTACGCCTCGCCGACCTTGGTGATCGCGTCGATGACGTCCTGATACTTCGCACCGTACTTCTCGTAGAGGCTCTGGCCGCCGAGCGCGTCGCTCGGGTTGGTCATCGCGGCCTGGAACTCGGCAAAGGCTTCCGGCGTCAGCTCGACGATGGTGCAGCCCGCTTCGCGGACGATCTTCTCAGAGGATTCTTCCTTCTCGGCCCACTTCGCCTTCTCATAGGCTTCGGTCTCGATCGCGCACTGCTTGATGATCTCAACATCCGCCGGGTCGAGGCTGCTCAGCACCTCAGCAGAGGCGAGCAGGATTTCCGGAACGCGGGTGTGCTCGTCGAGCACGTAGAAGGTCGCGGCCTCGTAGTCGCCCATGTTCTGGTAGGTCGGCCAGTTGTTCTCAGCGCCGTCGATGGTGCCCTGCTTGATGGCGGAGTAAACCTCGTTCGGGCCGATGCCGGTCACGCCGGTTCCGCCCAGCACGTTGGTCATGTCAACCATCATGGCGTTGTTCTGCATGCGGATCTTGAGGCCCTTCATGTCGGCGACGGAAGCGACCTTCTTGGTGGTGTAGTAGCTGCGCGCGCCGGCGTCATACCAGCACAGGCCGACCAGGCCGGAGCCGGAGGCCTCGATCTGCGCCAGCATGTCCTTGCCGATCTCGCCGTCGAGCACCGCCCACATGTGGTCGGCGTTCTTATACAGATACGGCATCTGAATCGCGTTCAGCGCCGGCACATAGCTGGCCACCGGGGAAGCGGACACGCGCGCAAACGCGATATCGCCGAGCTGGAGCGCCTCGATGGAGCCGGTCTCCTCGCCATAGAGCTGGCCGCCGGAATACACCTCGACCTTGATGCGGCCTTCGGTCTTTTCTTCAATCAGACGCGCGAATTCCTGATCCGCCAGCGTGGTCGGATAGCCTTCCGCGTGAACCTCGCTCAGCTTGAGCGTCGTGGCGCTCGCGGCGGCAACGGACAGGGTCATCGCTGCTGCGACAGCAAGAGTAAGCAGTTTTTTCATCGTGGATATTCCTCCATTTTGTTTATTCTCCACCGCACTTTTCGCCCTGTGCGGATAGATGCGTACCCAAGTGTTCAAAAATCGTCGTTCGTTTTTGTATCATATTGACATCATTATACACGTCCGTGCGCGTCTTTGTCAATAAACATCCGAAATATTACTATATTTCGCACATTTTTGTTCCAGTTTCTTGATAATATTTCCTGTTTTTTGTTATGCGCCGTAGCCCATCAGCAGGCGCGGCAGCAGCAGCGAAATATCCGGCACGTAGGTCACCAGCATCAGCACGATCACCATCGTCGCGTACAGCGGCAGCATGTTCTTCGCCGTGCGCTCAATCGGGGTCTTGCCGATGGCGCAGCCGACGAACAGTGCGCTGCCGACCGGCGGGGTGCACAGGCCGACGGCGAGGTTGAAGATCAGCACCACGCCGAAGTGCACCGGGTCCATGCCGATGGCCGGGTTGGTCACGACCGGCACGAGAATCGGGGTCATAATCGTAATCAGCGGCGCCATATCCATGAAGCAGCCCAGCAGGAGCAGCAGCACGTTGATAATCAGCAGCAGGATGTACTTGTTATCCGTGATGCTCAGCAGGCCGCTCGAAATCGCGGAGGGGATGCGCAGCTCGGTCATCATGTAGGCAAACGCCTTCGCCGTCGCCAGCAGCGTCATCACGATGGCCAGCGTTTTCAGGCTGTTTTTGAGAATACCGCCCACGTCGCGCAGCTTCACCGAGCGGAAGACCACCATCGACAGGAACATCGTGTACACGCACGCGATGGCGGAGGCCTCCGTCGCCGTGAACACGCCCGCGCCCGTGCCGACCATAATGATAATCAGCGTCATCATCGGCAGGATGCCGCGCAGCAGAACCTTGATGCCCTCGCCCTTGGCCACGCCTTCGCCCTTGGGGAAGTTATAGCGCTTGGCCATCATCATGCACATGATAATCATGCCGCAGCCCAGCGCGATGCCCGGCAGCAGACCCGCCATGAACAGCGTGCCGATGGAAACGCCGCCCGCCGCCAAGGCGTAGATGACCATGTTGTGGCTCGGCGGGATGAGCACGCCCTGGCAGGCCGTCGTCACCGTCAGGCCGACGGAGAAATCCTCGTCATAGCCCTGCTTGACCATCATCGGGATGACGATCGTGCCCAGCGAGGAAACGTCCGCCACGGCGGAGCCGGAGATGCCGCCGAAGAACATCGAATCCAGCACGTTCACGTAGGCCAGACCGCCGCGGAAGCGGCCGACCGCCAGATTCGCCAAATCGACAATCTTTTCGGAAATGCCGCCCGCGCTCATAAATTCGCCCATCACGATGAAAAACGGAATCGAGAGCAGCGAGAAGTTGTTCGCGCCGTCCACCATCTGCCGAACGAGAACGGAGAAGTTCGTGCCCGTGACCAGCGCGCTGCCCAGCGTCGCAAGCAGCATCGCAAAGGAAATCGGCACCCGCATCAGCAGCAGGAGCACAAATCCGCCGATCAAAACCAGACCGGCCAACGTCGCGGTCGTCATTTCTTTTCCGCCTCCTTCGTCATGGCGGCAACGGCCGCTTCATCGGTAAAATCCACTTCCGGCTCGGAATAGAGCAGGTCGTCGCGGGAGATAATGCCCGTCAGGAAGAGAATCGAGTCAAAGCTCATCACAAAGCCCGCCACCGGGATCGGCAGATACTGCCACGCGGTGGAAATGCCGGTGATCGGCAGCACGCCGGGCAGGCCGAACAGCTTGATCGTGCGCGCGCCGCCGCTGTAGAGCATGAACAGGCCGCACAGCAGCACCACCACGTCCGTCAGCACGTCCAGCGCCTTTCTCACCTTGCCCCCGACCGGGAATTTGTTGTAAATCGCATTCACCGCGACATGCATGTGATCGCGAACGCCGATGGCGCAGGCGATGAAGGCGAACACCGTTACCAGCAGGCGCGGCACTTCCTCCGCCCACGACAGCCCCGTATTGAAGCAGTAGCGCAAAATAACCGTCAGCGTCACAATCGCGACCATCGCCAAAATGGAAGCCTGCGCAATGAACAGCACGATTTTGTGCGTAATGTGGTTGAGCTTCACCAGCTTAGCGGCCAGCCCCTTCTGGTTCATGGGCATTCCTCCTTTCCCCTTTTGACCCGTTTGCATAGCGCCTTTCCTCCTTTGTTCGGCCCTTTTCCGTTGGCCTTTCTCCGTTTTATTTTATGCGAACGGGGCTTTCTTTGCCTAGCGATGTTGAGTGTTTTTGATGGGTTGCATCGGTTTTTTAACAAGAAATAAACGGCGTTTTGAATCGCGGAGGTGTGGGTTTACTCTCCTTCCGTCTGCCTTCGGCAGCCAACCTTCGGCGTTTTCATCGGCTGATTCCGCCACAGGCGGCGCCGATTTCAAACGTTCCTCTAAGAGGGAGGTCTTATTTCTTGTATAGCTACTTCTTACGCTAAAAAAAGCTCCCTCTTCGAGGGAGCTGTCAGCGAAGCTGACTGAGGGAGTTCGACGGGCGCGCAATGCGCGCCCCTACAACGTTGTAGGAAAAAAAATAACCGTGTATTGTATCGCCGTACCCGTAGGGGCGTGCATTGCGCGCCCGCATTTTGTGCAGAATTTGCTTTTTGCACAATTATTGCTTATTTCATAAAAATATGTCTCGGCAGGCCGTCGATATACACCGGGGTCAGCTCCGCCTGAATCAGCGGCCGCGCATATTGCAGGAACGCCGGTTCCATGTCCGTGCGATAGCTGTTCACCCACTCCAGCGGCACCTTCTTTTCGAAGTTGGCGATCTGATGGATATCGACCAGCCGCGTCGTGCACTGATACGGGTCGTTGGAAATGCGCTCAAGTGCGACCATCTCGCCCGTGTGTCCCTCAAACGCCGCCTTGGCCGCCGCGCCGCCGACCTGATAGGCCTCGGTGATGTCCGTGCGGCTGGAAACGTGCGCCGCGCAGCGCTGGAGCGTGGAGAGCTCGATGGAGCGCGTCTTGGTTTTCAGCTTGCCCGCCACCTGATTGGCCAGATAGCGCGCCGTGCCGGTCAGGCTCTTGTGGCCGAATGCGTCCACGAAGTGCGCGTCATCGGAAAGCTCGCAGACATAGCGCCCGTCCGCCAGCTTCACGCCCTCGCTGACGGCGATGACGACGGATCTGCTCTCCCGCTGCATCCGCTCCACCTTGTCGATAAAATGCTCGATGCCAAACGGCACCTCCGGCAGGCAGATCATGTTCACGCCCTCGCAGTCCTCGCCGCGCGCCAGCGCCGCCGCCGCGGTCAGCCAGCCCGCGTTGCGCCCCATGATTTCCACAATGGTGACGTAGTTCGTGCCGTATACCGTCGCATCCCGGATGATTTCCTTCATCACCACGCCGATATACTTTGCCGCCGAGCCGTAGCCCGGCGTGTGGTCGGTGTGCATCAGGTCGTTGTCGATGGTCTTCGGCACGCCCATGAAGCGGATGTCGCTGCCGATGCGCTTGGCGTAATCGCTCAGCTTGCAGATCGTGTCCATGCTGTCGTTGCCGCCGATGTAGAAGAAGTAGCCGATATCCAGCTTTTTGAGGATGGCGAACAGCTTTTCATACACGTCCGGGTGCGTCAGGCTGTCCGGCAGCTTATAGCGGCAGCTTCCCAGATACGAGGACGGCGTGCGCTTGAGCAGCTCGATTTCAAGGGACGAGCCGAGCGTCGCGGTCAAATCGGTCACGCGATCGTCTAGCAGCCCCGCCACGCCGTTGAGCATGCCGTAAACGCGGTTCGCGCCGCGCATCACACAGGCTTGAAACACGCCTGCAAGGCTCGCGTTGATGACAGACGTAGGGCCGCCGCTCTGACCGACGATTGCATTATTTCCCATGTGAACCTCCAAAAAGTAAATTTTCAGGCAATAACTATGTTTATTATAGTCCAATCGCATGGGGCTTTCAAGTATTTTCGTTCGAAATTCTGCATCTTTTCTGTACGTGATTGCCAAATGGTCTGATGATTCCGTGCATGATAAAGGGCGCAGAGCCTTTGCCCTGCGCCCTAATCAGCTTTTTCGCTTATTCCGCGATGGTGCAGTATTCGAAGTTCGGGTGGCCGTTGGCGTTACGGGTGAAGCCCTTCACGCGCTCGGAGACCAGCGCCGTCGCGACATAGTTGTAAATCGGCATGACCGGGCACTCCTGCGCCAGCAGCGCCTCGGCTTCCTTATACAGTTCTTCGCGCTCCTCGTCGGAGATGCTGCTGCGCATCTTGTTGCAGAGCTCGAGGTAGGCCGGGCAATCCCAGCGGGTCTTGGCCTTGCCTTCGGCGTTCTCCAACACGGTGAACGCGGCGCTCGGCTCGGCGTAATCCAGCGTGTAGCCCATGTAGGCGATTTCGAAGTCGCCCGTCGCGCGGGTGCCCTCGTCCGCCCAGTATACGCCGCTCTCCACGGCAGTCACTTCGCAGTTCAGGCCGAGGTACTGCTTCCACATCGCGGCCATCGCCTGCGCGACGTTCTCAAGCTCGGTGCTCGGGGTATACTTGATGGAGAAGGTCGGGAAGCCCTCGCCGTTCGGATAGCCCGCCTCGGCCAGCAGCGCCTTCGCCTCCTCGATGTCCTCGTCAAACGCATTGCCGACGACGTCGCGCCAATCCTTGCTCGGATCGAGAACGTCCTTGATGCCGTAAGGCACCCAGCCATAGAGCTGCGGCAGGGTCGGATCCTGGAGAATTCCCTCGGTGATGATCTTGCGGTTCAGTGCCAGCGTCAGCGCGCGGCGCACGCGCGCATCGTTGAACGGCGCCTTGGAGCAGTTGAACTCATAGTAGCGGTAGCCGATGCGGTCGGAGGTGACAAGCTTATCCGTGCCGGTGTAGGCCTTCATCGCGTCGCTGTTGACGGAGGTGGCGATATCCAGCTCGCCGTTGTCAAACGCCATCCGCACCGTCTCCGGCGCGTTGAGGAAGACATACTTCACGGTGTCGATCTTCACTTCGTCCGCGTTGTAGTAGTTCGGGTTCTTGACGAAGGTGAAGCTCTCGTCCTTCTTCATGTCCGCCAGCATGAACGGGCCGTTGCAGACGTAGGTTTCCGGGCTGCTCGACCAATCCTCGCCGTATTTCTCCACGTTCGCCTTGCAAACCGGCATGAACGCGGTGGAGGCCGTCAGGGTGATGAAGTAGCTGGCCGGGGCTTTCAGCTCCACCTGGAAGGTGGTGTCGTCCAGCGCGCGGATCGGCAGATCGTCTGCGGAGACGGTCTTGCTCACAAAGCACTCGTAGCCGTCCTTAATCACGCTGTAGAGCGTGTAGGCCGTCTCGCTGCCCACGTCCGGGTTGAGCACGCGCTTCCAGCTGTATTCAAAGTCGTGCGCGGTCAGCGGGCTGCCGTCGCTCCACTTGAGCCCTTCCTTCAATTTGAAGGTGTAGGTGCAGCCGTCCTCGGAGACCTCGTAGCTCTCGGCCATCGCCGGAACGAGCGCGCCGTCCGCATCATATTTATAGAGGCCGCGGAACAGGCTTTGCAGCGCGTAGGAGCCGGAGGAATAGTCGTTGATCGTCGGATCCATGCATTCCGGTTCGCCGCCCATCTGGAATGTGATGGATGCGTCCGCCATCGCGGCGGCGCAAGCGAAAACCAGCGTCAGGGCGCAAAGAGCCAGCGCAAGCAGTTTCTTCATGTTGAAATCCTCCCTTGTTTGTTTTTTCGACCCCCTGCGCGAGGCAAGCGCGGCCGAATATGTGTTAAGCATAGCAAAACTATCCGTTTTTGTCAATATGCAGCGCCCAAATACTCTGCTTTTGAATTTTCATAGACGAAATCCTTCAAAAAATTCGAAGTCAGCGAAAAACATATTGAAATCCTGAGAGTTTCGCCTTATAATAATCCCATATGATTTGGGATGCGAATGATTCTGAGCGTTTTTGATGAACGCTCAAAACCGGCTTTCGCCTTCATATTTTTTTCAAAAGGGGGACGCCTCGTGGGCAAGTATATCGCCAAACGGATTTTATCTGGTGTCATCACCATTGTCATTTTGATTACCGCCTGCTTCTTTTTAATGCATGCCATTCCCGGCAGCCCGTTTGCCAAAGGCGAGCAGGGCGTGCCCGAGGCCGTCATGCAGCGCCTCAACGAGAAATACGGTCTGGATCAGCCGCTGTATAAACAGTATTTCACCTACCTCGACCAGATTCTCCACGGCGACTTCGGCATTTCCTATAAGAATTCCAGCGTGCAGGTCAACGACCTGATCGAGCGCGGCTTCCCGATTTCCGCGCGCATCGGTATTCTGGCGGTGCTGCTGTCGCTGGTGGTCGGCGTGCTGCTGGGCGTGACCTCCGCGGTCAAGCGCGGCAGCTTGTTTGACGGCATATCCATGGTGATCGCGACTATCGGCGTGTGCGTGCCGCTGTTCGTCATCTCCGTTCTGCTGCTGTATCTGTTCGCCGGCGTGCTCAAGTGGCTGCCGACCTACGGCCTGAGCACGTGGAAGCACTACATCCTGCCGGTGACGTGCCTCTCCTTCTCCCCCATCGCGTACATCGCGCGCATGACCCGTTCCTCGATGCTCGAGGTCATGCAGCAGGATTATATCCGAACCGCGCGCGCCAAGGGCGTGGCCGAGCGCATGGTCATCCTCAAGCACGGCCTGCGCAACGCGATTCTGCCGGTCGTCACCTATCTGGGTACGCTCATCGCCAATCTGCTGACCGGCTCGTTCATCGTCGAGCGCCTGTTCGCGATTCCGGGGCTCGGCAAATACTTTGTGGATTCCATCACCGCGCGCGACTACAACATCATCATGGGCGTCACCATCTTCCTCGGCGTGTTCGTCGTGGCCTGCAACCTGCTGGTGGACGTGGTTTACGGCGTCATCGACCCGCGCGTGAAGCTCGACGAGTGACCGGGAGGATATTATGGAAAAAGATACCCGTTATCAGCCGCTGGACAAGGCCAGCATCTCCGCCGACCAGATTTCCCGCCCTTCCGTTTCCTATTGGAAGGACGCATGGCGGCGCTTCCGCAAGGATAAGCTGGCCGTGTTCGGTCTGGTTATGATCCTCATCGTCTCCCTGTTCGCCATCTTCGGGCCGATGTTTTGCCCGTATGCGTATGACGAGGCCGATTTTCTCTCCATCGCCCAGTGGCCTTCCAAGGCGCATTGGTTCGGCACGGACGCACTCGGCCGCGATCTGTATGTCCGCGTGCTCTACGGCGCGCGCATCAGCCTTTCCATCGGCGTGGTCGCCGCGCTTGTCAACATGGTCATCGGCGTGCTCTACGGCGGCATCGCGGGCTATTTCGGCGGCAAGGTCGATAACGTGATGATGCGCATCGTCGATATCATCATCGCCCTGCCGTCCCTGCTGTACACCATCCTGCTGATGATGCTCATGGGCTCGAACGTCCGCTCCATCCTGATTGCGCTGTGCCTGTCCTCGTGGGTCGGCACGGCGCGCATCACCCGTTCGCAGGTCGTCAGCCTCAAGCATCAGGAATACGCCCTCGCCGCCAAGCTGGCTGGGGCGAGCGATTTCCAGATTCTGCTGCGCCATCTGCTCCCCAACGCAATGGGGCCGATCATCGTTTCGGTGATGTTCCTGATTCCGGGCGCGATCTTCTCCGAGGCGTTCCTCTCCTTCCTGGGCATCGGTATTCAAAAGCCGATGGCCTCTTGGGGTTCGCTGGCCAACGACGCCATCGGCACGCTGACCAGCGCGCCATATCAGATGTTCTTCCCCATCGCCGCCATCAGCCTGACGATGTTCTCGCTGAATTTCATCGGCGACGGCCTGCGCGATGCGCTCGATCCGAAACTGAAAAAGTAAGAACGTTGGGGCTCTGCCCCAAACCCCGGTCAGGAACTGAGTTCCCGACACCTTCCTCCTCCGCTTCGCGGCACGCCGCGAAGCGGAGCAGGGAGTTTGATGGGGATTGATATCACGTGCCCGCTGTGCGGGATTCAGCGAGATATCAATCATCCCTCAAGCAGGTTTGGGCGGCAGCCCAACGTAACCCCAAAAACGACACGGGAGGCTACCATGCAACGACTCCTTGACATTGAAAACCTGCGGACGACGTTCGATATCCACGTCGGCAAGGTGCAGGCCGTTCGCGGCGTGAATCTGCACGTGGACGAGGGCGAGACCGTGGGCGTCGTCGGCGAAAGCGGCTGCGGCAAGAGCGTTTCGATGCTCTCCGTACTGCACCTTCTGCCGGACTACGCCAAAATTTCGGCGGACAAAATGATCTTTGACGGCACGGATCTGACGCGGCTCACGCCCAAAATGTTCCGCAAGATCAGCGGCGACCAGATCGGCATGATCTTTCAGGATCCCATGACCTCGCTCAACCCGCTCTTCACCGTCGGCGACCAGCTGACCGAGCCGCTGCGCATCCACAAGGGCATTTCCAAAAAGGAAGCGCGCGACCTCGTGCTCGAAAAGCTCCGGATGGTCGAGATTCCCGATCCGGAGAGCCGCATGAAGCAGTATCCGCACGAGCTTTCCGGCGGCATGCGCCAGCGCATTATGATCGCCATGGCCATCATGTGCAACCCGCGCCTGATTATCGCCGACGAGCCGACCACCGCGCTGGACGTGACGATTCAGGCGCAGATTCTCGACCTGCTGCAAAGCCTGCAAAAAAAGCTCGGCACAGCCGTCATTATGATTACCCACGACCTCGGCGTCATCGCGGGCATGTGTTCGCGCGTGCTGGTCATGTACGGCGGCGTCGTCGTGGAGGAAGGCACGGTTCGCGAGATCTTCTACGAGCCGAAGCATCCCTACACGTGGGGGCTGCTGCGCTCCATCCCTCAGAAATCCGGCGAAAAGCGCAAGCTGATTCCGATTCCGGGCTCGCCGCCCGACCTGATTGCGCCGCCGCCGGGCTGTCCGTTCGTGGCGCGCTGTCCGTATGCCATGAACATCTGCAACAGCGCCCTGCCGGAGATGACCCGGCTTTCGCAGACGCATTGCGTGCGCTGCCGGCTGCTGGATGAAGGCGCGCCGCGCATCGTTTGGGAGGGAAACCGCGAATGAGCACGATTGTAGAAGCCCGCGGGCTTAAAATGTATTTTCCCGTCGGCCGCACGCTCGGCGGCAAGCCCAAAAGGCTGCTCAAGGCCGTGGACGACGTGAGCTTTTCCATTCAGAAGGGCGAAACCTTCGGCCTCGTCGGCGAAAGCGGCTGCGGCAAAACGACGGTCGGCCGCTGTCTTGTTCGCCTGTATGAGCCGACGGACGGCCGGATTTTCTTCGACGGGCAGGATATCGCCCACCTCGGTGAAAAGCCGCTGACCTCCTATCGCCGCCGCATGCAGATGATCTTCCAAGACCCCTATGCGTCGCTGAACCCGCGCATGACCGTCGCCTCGATCATCGCCGAGCCGCTCCGTTACGCGGGCGCAAGCAGGGCCTATCAGACCGAGCGGGTGCGCGAGCTGGTCGATCTCGTCGGGCTCAAGCCGGATCACCTCCAGCGCTATCCGCATGAGTTTTCCGGCGGCCAGCGCCAGCGCGTCGGCATCGCCCGCGCGCTCGCCTGCAACCCGGAGTTCATCGTCTGCGACGAGCCGATCTCCGCGCTGGACGTCTCCATTCAGGCGCAGGTCATCAACACGCTGGAATCGCTTCAGGAGAAGCTGGGGCTTTCGTATCTGTTCGTCTCCCACGACCTCTCCATGGTGCGCCACATCTCCCACAACGTCGGCGTGATGTATCTGGGCTGCATGGTCGAACGCGCGCCGGTGCACGAGCTGTATTCCAACATGCTGCACCCGTACACGCAGGCGCTGATGAGCGCCGTGCCGATTCCCGATCCGGATATCGCCGCCGCCAGCAGCCGCATCCACCTCTCCGGCGACGTGCCGACCCCGATTGATCCGCCGAGCGGCTGCCGCTTCCGCGCGCGCTGCCCGTATGCGACCGAACAGTGCGCTCAGGAGCGCCCGGAGCTGCGCGAGGTCGCGCCGGATCACTTCGTCGCCTGCCACCGCATCAAGTGACAAAAACGAAAAACGAAAAGACCAGAGCTGCAAGGCCGTTTCCGCCTTCGCTCTGGTCTTTATGTATGCGTTTGTCGTCTCTATGGGCTTCGGGCTTACACCACGCTCTGCAAGCCGAGCGTCTTTTCAATCAGCAGCATCACGCCCAGCGTCGCCACCATCATAATGGTCGCCAGCGCCGCGATGGTCGGGTCGAAATGATACTCGACATAGCCCATGATCTCAATCGGGAGCATGTTCACGCCGGGGCCGGTCAGGAAGGCGGACAGCGACACGTTGTTGAACGAGTTGATGACCGCCATGATGCAGGCCGAGGCAATGCCGGATTTGATGTTGGGCAGAACGATGTGGAAGAACGTGTATTGCCGCGTCGCGCCGAGGCTGCAAGCCGCCTCCTCCACCGCGAAATCGAAATTCGCGAGGCTGGAGGTAATCACGCGCATGATGTAGGGAATCGACAGCAGCGTATGGCCGATCAGCAGGCTGGGGATGACCGCCAGATCATACTGATTGACCACATAGCGCAGCATGATGAAGCCGAGCACGATGCACGGAATCAGCACCGGGGAGAGGAAGACCGTCTTGATCGTGTCCTTGCCCTTGAAATCGTACCGATTCAGCGCGTAAGCCGCGGGCAGGCCGAACAGCAGCGCAATCGCGGTGCCGCCCAGCGCGATGAACAGGCTCAGTCGGGCAGCCTTGGCAAAGGCGCTCATCGTGAACACCTGCTGATACCACCGCAGCGTAAAGCCCTCGCCCGGAAATTTCAGATAGTTGGTATCGCTGAAGGAGGCCGCCATGATGACCACCAGCGGCCCGATCAAAAACAGATAGACCAGTATCGTCACCAGAAACAGCAGTTTGTTCTTTTTCATCGGGGGAAAAGCCTCCTTCGCGATCCAAAGAGTTTTCGCTTACTTCACAGAGAAGATGGCGTTCCAGCTTGCAATCCAGTTCGCCTGATTGGCGGCGATCACGTTCCAGTCCGGCAGCTTGAGGTTCGCGATCATGTCCTCACCATAGGTGAAGTTGGCAGCCTGCTCGGCGGTCAGCTCAACGTCCGGGCGAACCGGCGCGTCCACGCCGTCCAGCGCCTCGGCGAGCTGCACATCGTAGCTGAGGTAGTAGTCGATGAACGCCTCGGCCAGTTCCTTGTTCTCGCAGCCCTTGACGATGTTGAGCATGTTGTAGCCGGAGAAGGAGCCTTCGGTCGGATCGACCCAGATGTAATCCGGGTTGGCGTTCTTGGCGGTGGTGTAGCTGTAATCCAGCAGAACGGCGACGCTGATCTCGCCCTGGTTGAGCATGTTGATGGTGTCGTTGGCGCTCGTCCAGGTCTTGACGACGTTCGGCTTCAGCTCGGCCAGCTTGGCGAAGATGGCCTCGTCGTCCTTGCCCGGCTCAAGGCCGAAGGCAGCGGCAGTCGCGTAGTAGAACAGCGGGCCGGAGGTCGTGGTCATTTCCGGCACGGCGATGCTGCCCGCCAGCTCCGGGTTCCACAGGTCGGCAATGCTCTTGATCTCCACGTCGCAGAACGCGCTGTCATAGACGATGCCGAGGCGGTTGAAGGTGTAGGCCGGGCCGTAACCCTCGCCCATCGGCGCGCGGGCGTTCTCGTAGATGCCGCTGATGTTGCTGAGCTTGCTGGAATCGAAGGTCTCCAGCACGCCCGCCTCACGGAGCTGATCGACGAACATATCGCCGATGATCACCACGTCGTAATCCTCCGGGGATTCGACGATCTTGGTCACGCGCTCCGGGTTGCGGCCCGTATCCACGACGAGCTTCGCGCCGGTAGCCGCCTCGAACGGATCGTAAACGTTCTTCTGGAGCAGCTCAGCGTTGAAGCTGAAGGTGCTGATGGTCAGCGTCTGGCCGGCAAAGGGCTTTTCCTCAGCGACGGCGCAGAACGACAGGCTCGCGATCACGAGCAGGGTAACAAGCAGGGTGACAAACTTTTTCATGATTTTTCTCCTCTCCTGTTAGCCAATGAGTTTGATTTTATTCTCCGTCAGCACGAGCGTCACCGCCGTGCCGACCGGGAAGACCTGAGTTTGATCCGCGCTGACGACAAATTCGCCGATCGCGGTCTTGACGTTGAGCTGGTTGTGGCGGCCAAGGAACGTGCTGACCATCACCTCGCCGGGGATGGCGTTGTTCCCCTTCTCCCCCGCCGGTCGAACCTGCACGTCCTCCGGGCGGATGCAGCCCTTGAAGCGCTCGCCCGGCTTCTGACCCGCCGCGCGGATGACCGTGCCGTCCGCCGCGACGAAATCGCCGCCCTGCGCGCGCGTGAGCTCAAAGAAGTTTTCAAAGCCGACGAACCGGGCGATGAACTCGGTGTTCGGACTGTTGTAAATCGTGCTCGGCGCGTCCATCTGCTCGATGACGCCCTTATTCATAATGGCCACCTTATCGCTGATGGCGAAGCACTCCTCCTGATCGTGCGTGACGTAAATCGCCGTGAAGCCCAGCTCCTGCTGAATCCGGCGGATCTCCACGCGCATCTTGACGCGCAGCTTCGCGTCGAGGTTGGAGAGCGGCTCGTCAAAGAGCATCAGATCCGGCTTGATGACCATGGCGCGCGCAAGCGCCACGCGCTGACGCTGGCCGCCGCTCATCTCGCGCGGATAGCGGTTTTCAAACCCCTCCAGATCGACGAGCTTCAGCATCTGCATCACGTCGCGCTCGATGGTCGCCTTATCCAGCTTGCGCATCTTGAGGCCGAAGGCCACGTTGTCAAACACAGTCATGTGCGGAAAGAGCGCGTAGCTCTGGAAGACAAAGCCGAAGTTGCGCTTGTGCAGCGGCACATGGGTGTAATCCCTGCCGTCGAAGCTGATCGTTCCCTGCATCGGCTCGGAAAAGCCCGCGATCAGGCGCAGGGTCGTCGTCTTGCCGCAGCCGGAGGAGCCGAGCAGGCTGACAAATTCGCCGCGCTCCACGTTCAGGTTGAAGTCGCGCAGAATCACGTTCTGGCCGTAGCCGGCGGTAATCCCTTTCAATTCAAGCAGCGCCATGTTTGCTTTTCCTCCTTACGCCATCGGGTTAATCTTTCGGCTCAGGGCGTTGAACACGCCGGAAATGATCATCGTCACCACGATCATCACAACCGCCACGACGGAGGCCTGCGCCCAGTCGCGAAGGCTCATCGCGTATTGATAGATCATCGTCGCCAGCACGCGGGTATCCGTGCCGCCGAGAAGCTGCGGGGTGGTATAGGCCGTCATGCAGCCGGTGAACACGAGCACGCTGCCCGTCACCAGGCCGGAGATGCTCAGCGGGAAAACGACGTGGAAGAACGCGCCGAGCTTCGTCGCGCCGAGGCTTCCGGCCGCCTCGCTCAGGTCGTCCGGGATGTGATCCATCACGCCGATGAGCGAGAGGATCATCAGCGGCAGGAAGAGCTGCACAAAGCCGACTGTCATGGAAAACTCGTTGTACAGCAGGCTCTGCGGCTTGGCGAAAATGCCCAGCGACACCAGCGCGCTGTTGACGATGCCCTTTTTGCCGAGAATGACCATCCAGCTAAAGGAGCGGATGACCGGGCTGGTGAACATCGGGAAGACGGCCAGCGCCATCATCATGCCCTTGTGCCGGGAATGTTTGGCGATGTAATACGCCGTCGGGAAGCCGAGCAGCGCGCAGAGCGCCGTGCTCAGCAGGCTGAGCCGCAGGCTGCGGATAAACACCTGCTGGAAGTACACATCCCCAAAGAGCGAGAAATACGAGGAGAGCGAAAAGCGCTCGTCCGGGAAAAACGAGGTCAGGCAAAGCGAAAACAGCGGAACGAGCATGAAAAACACGATAAACAGCACACCGGGCAGCACCAGCGCCGCCGCAATCCAACGATTTTTTCGATTCACCGAAGGTTTCACCCTTTCCGCAGACACAATGTTCGGTAAAAATGCATTTCATTTTAACATAAAGCGCGGAATGTGTCAATTCTTCTTCCTCTCTTTTTGAAAAAATAATCATTTCGCCGCTTTATGTGTCGGAATGTTCGTGTTTTTGCTCTCGGTCGTCAAATGATGTCCGCGTATTTTGCCGCACTCTGCATAAACGGCCCCATCTGCTCTAGCAGCCGCGCCTTCGCCTCCCGCATGTCGAGCCGCGTCAGCTTTCCACCGCGCACCAGCGTTTCGCCGGAGACCATCACAAGGCTCACATCCGAACTGTTCGCGCCGTAAACCAGCGCCGAATAGGGGTTGTAGACCGGGAAAAGGTGCGGCGCCTCCACGCTCACCAGCACCAGATCCGCCCGCATTCCCGGCTGAAGCCGGCCGAATTCGCCCCCCGCGCGCAGCGCCTCCGCGCCGCCCCGCGTCGCCGCCCGCACGATCTCCTTCGCCGGAAAGAGCGCGCGGTCGTGGTTCGCCGTCTTGTGGCAGTCGGCAAACAGGCGCATCTGGTCAAACAGGCTCAGCGTATTGCCGGAGGACGGCCCGTCCGTGCCCAGCCCGAAGCGAACGCCCGCGCGCGCCGCCGCCGCCATCGGCGCAACGCCCTTGCCCGCCTTCGTGTTGCTGCCGATGCAGTGGGCGATGGCCGCGTTCCCTTCCGCCAGAATCTCGATGTCCGCCTGCGTCATGTGGATGCAGTGCCCCGCCAGCAGCCGCTCGTTCACCGCGCCGATTTTTGCCAGATAGCGCGTCGGCGTTTCCCCGCGCTCCGCGAAGAACTTCATCTCGTAGTCCATTTCGCTGGCGTGCAGCGTAAACAGCGTGTCATACTCGGCGGCCAGCTCCGCGCCCGCGCGCAGGAGCGCCTCGTCGCAGGTCGTCGTGCCGTGCGGTGCGACAATCGGGCGCACCAGCGGCTCTCCGCGCCACGTGTCAAACATCGCCTTGGCAATCGCCAGCCCGCCGCCGGGCTGGGCGCTGTCGCAGGTCGGCTGAGAGATCAGCGTTTCGCCGAGATAGCCGCGCATGCCCGTCTGCACACAGGCGCGCGCCACCTCGTCCTCAAAATAATACATGTCCGCAAACGTCGTCACGCCCGCCAGCAGCATTTCCCCGATGCCGAACACCGCGCCGCGATAGACCAGCTCGCGCGTCATCGCCTCGTTTTCCAGCGGGAACAGGAAGCGCCGAAGCCTGTCCGGGCAGTCGTCGCCCATCGTGCGGAACGGCACCATCGACACATGGCAGTGCGTGTTCACAAACCCCGGCAGCAGAATGCCCCCGTGCGCGTCGATCCGCTCGTCCGCCTCGCCCGCAAAAGCCCCTTCGCCCACCTCGGCGATGTTTTTTCCGTCCGTCAGCACGTAGCCCCTGTCCAGCACGCGCATGTCGTCGTCCATCGTCAGAACGACGGCGTTTTCAATCGCTGTCCTCATGCGTCTTCCCCCATCAGCGCCATCGCCGCCGCGCAGAACACCGCAACGCTTTTGCCCAGCACGGCCTCGTCAAAGTCAAACGTGACCGTGTGCTGCGCCCCCGCCATATCGGCCATGGCGCGCATATACGCCGCCTGCCCGCCGTGCGCCTGCACCCGGTTCATCATCACGGAAACATCGTCGCTCCCCCAGTTTTTGGCGTTCTGCTCGGTGGAAAGCGTCAGCCCCGGCAAATCGCGGCGGATGACCGCGCCGATGCGCTCGATCAGCGCCAAATCGCTGTGCTGTCCCTCCGCCGTGCCCATCACGGTCAGGCTGCACGCGCAGCCCTGCATCGCCGCCGCGCCCCGGCAGATTTCCTCCGTCCGCGCCATCATAAATCGGTTGATCTCCGTCGTTTCGCCGCGCACCTCCACCTGCATCAGCGCGTGATCCGGCACGACGTTTCGCCCCGAGCCCGCGCGCAGTGTGCCCACGTTGACGAAGCTCTGCCCGCCGCTGTGGCGCGGAATGGCGTGCAGCGCCAGCGCGGCGGAGGCCGCCGCCAGCAGCGCGTTTTTCCCCTGCTCCGGGAAGCCGCCCGCGTGCGCCGCGCGCCCGGTGAAGACCGCGTCGTATTTCGTCGTCGCCAGACTGCCCCATGTGCCCACCGTCACGTCGCCGTCGTCCTTCTGCCCCGTCGGCGCGATGTGCGAGGCCAGCAGCACGTCCACGTCGTCGAGCCAGCCGTTTTCCGCGATGGCATACGCGCCGCGCACGCCTTCCTCCGCGGGCTGAAAGATCAGCTTCACCGTGCCGTGCAGCGCGTCCCTGTGCGCCGCCAGAATGTGCGCGACGCCCAGACCGATGGCCGCGTGGCCGTCGTGGCCGCAGGCGTGCATCATGCCGGGGTTCACGCTCGCAAAGCCCTCCCGCGTCGGCCTGTGCGTCTCCTGCGGACATTCCGTCATCGGCAGCGCGTCGATGTCAAACCGCATCGCGAGCGTCGGCCCTTCGCCGCAGCGCAGAACGGCGACCACGCCTGTGTAGCCCGCGCGGACGTCCCGCGTCAGCTCGTCCTCCGGCGCGCCCTGCGCGAGCGCCCGTTCCGCGTGCGCCGCCAAGGCCGCCTCGTCCGGCAGCCCCAGCCGCGCGCCCTCCCTGCAGACCGCGCGCCCCGTGTATGTTTCATACCCCATCGCCCGAAGCGCCTTCGCCAGAATCGCCGTCGTCCGCATTTCCAGCCAGCCCGTCTCCGGGAAGCGGTGCAGATCGCGGCGGATGCGCACCAGCTCCGGCTGCATCGCGTCGATTTCCTCTTGGATTTTCGCAAAGTCATTCTTCATCTGTTTCAGCCCCCTGTTTAGAGCGCCGTGCCCGGCGCCCCGCCTCGCTCTCTATGCCCAAAATATATCATAATTGACGCGCGGCTTCAAGGGGCGTATACTGATATTATTCTTGCTGCCAGCGGAGGACATTATGGAAAATCAAGTGCTCGTCATCGGCTCGACCTGCGTGGACGTCATCATCCGCGTCGATCACCTTCCCCATACCGAGGAAAACATGCATCCCGACGGCCAGCAGTTCGCCATCGGCGGCTGCGCCTACAACGCCGCCAACATTCTGGGGCGCGGCGGCGCGCCGGTCACGTTCGTCACCCCGGTCGGCCTTCAGGGCGTGTTCGGCGCTTTCGTCAAGGATCGGCTCCAAACGCTCCCCTTCGCGCAGCCCGTCTATCTGCCGGATGCGGCGAACGGCTGCTGCTACTGCCTCGTCGAGGCCGGGGGCGAGCGGACGTTCCTATCCATCCACGGCGCGGAATACAGCTTTGATCCCGCGTGGATGGCGCGTTACGCCGCCGAGCGCTACGCCTACGGCTATGTCTGCGGGCTTGAAATCGAGGAAAAGACCGGCGGTCTGCTGGCGGATTATCTCAAAACCGCCCCGATTGATCGAATCCTGTACGCGCCGGGGCCGCGCGGCGCGCAAATCGCGCCGGAAAGGACGGCGGCGCTCTTCGCCCTGCACCCGATGCTCCATCTGAACGCCTCGGAGGCGCGCGCGCTTTCCGGGCTCTCCGATCTGGATGAGGCGATGCGCGCCCTGCACCAAAGGACGCAGGCGCCGGTTATCGCCACGCTGGGCAGGCACGGCGCGCGGGTTTTGGCCGGGGACGGCGCGCTGCTCACCGTGCCGGGTCAGCCGGTCGAGCGCGTGGCGGATACCATCGGCGCGGGGGACGCGCACGCGGGCGCCGTTTTGCTGGGGCTCTCGCGCGGCCTTTCGCTTCCGGATGCGGTCGCGCTGGGCAATCGCGTCAGCGCGCAGGTGGTTCAAACCGCGGGCGCGACGCTCTCGGACGAGGCGCTTTCCCGCGCGCTGTCCTGCGCCAAACCGGCCGTCTGACCGTTTCATCACATTTTTTCTCTTCCGCGCGCATAAATCGCCGCGCGCCGGACATCATAGAGGGCGAGGAGCTGAGCAAGCAGCTCAGACCCGAACCGTCTGTCCGCCGCCGCGAGATTCGCCGTCGTCATGGCCGCGCATCCGCCCGGAAGGAAGACCCGTCGGGCGTGATGCGCCAAGCACCGCCTCCTCTCTTTGATAAGCGGAGGGCCGCGTTATCGGCAGGATACGCGGCTCTCTGCCTTTTTTTATGAAGTCGGGGGTGTGCGTTTTCGTTTTGTCCTTTTTGAAACATGAATGTTTTTCATCTGGCGCATGAAAAGTGTTGACATTCTTTTCAAAACGAGTACAATGTGTTCTATCGCCCGTTGCGGCGACCGAGAGCAACACTTTTTTCGGAGGAGAAAACCATGAAGAAATTGACGACCCTTGCCGCCGCCGCTTTGGCGCTGGCGATGACCGGCGCGGGCGCGCTGGCCGAAACGACTTTGCAGTTGGGCACCACGGTCAACGAGCAGGACAGCTTCCACGTGGCGGCCGTAAAATTCGCCGAGCTTGTGGACGAGCGCACGAACGGCGAATATAAGATTGAGATTTATCCGAACGGCACGCTGGGCGGCGAGAGCGACATGCTCGATTCCATGAGCACCGGCATGCTGGATATGGGCATCATCACCAGCGGCCCGTTCGTCAACTTTTCGGAGATGATGGGCGTTCTGGATATGCCGTACCTGTTCGCCAACAACGAGGAAGCCTATAAGGTGCTTGACGGCGAAATCGGCCGCGAGCTGCTGGATACGCTGGAGGACGCGGGGCTGAAGGGTCTGGCCTACGCCGAGCGCGGCTTCCGCAACGTGACCAACTCCGTTCGCCCGGTGACGTGCGCCGACGATCTCGCCGGCCTCAAGCTGCGCGTGATGGAAAACGAGGTTTACACCGCGACCTTCAAGGCGCTCAAGGTCAACGCCGTTCCGATGGCTTGGGCTGAGGCGCTGACCGCCATGCAGCAGGGCACCATCGAGGGCGAGGAGAACCCGATCAATGTCATCTATTCCTACAGCCTGTGGGATTACGGCCAGAAGTACGTGACCCTCGACCGCCACAGCTACTCCACCGCCATCATCACCATGAGCCTGGATGTGTTCAACAGCCTGGACGAAGCCACGCAGGCAATCTTCCTGCAGAGCGCGCAGGAAGCCGCCGAGTATGAGCGCGCCTGGGTCGCCGAGCAGGAAGCCGATCAGCTCGCGACCATCAAGAGCCACGGCGTTGAAGTCGTCGAGAACCCGGACGTCGATTCTCTCCGCGCCGCGGTGCAGAGTGTCTACGACGCTTATCCGCAGTACGCGGACTACATCGCCCGGATTCAGGCGCTGCTGGCCGAGTAATTCAGCCGCTCCCGCGTTTCCTCTCCCGCGAGGGGAGGAAACGTTTTTTTACCCTTTGAAATTACGGGAAAAAACGGAGGCACCCCCATGATACTCAAGAAAATTCTTTCGCCCGTCAGCGACGCGCTCGATCGGGTGTGCAGCGTGCTCATCGTGGTGATGCTCGGCCTGATGGTCGTCATCACCACCGCGCAGATCGTCTGCCGCACGTTCTTCACCTCCCTGAGCTGGTCGGACGAGGTGACACGCTACCTGCTCATCTGGTCCACCTTCCTGGGCGCAACCTGCGTCTATCGCCACGGCGGCAACATCGCCATCACCTTCATTCAGGATATGGTGCCCAAAAAGCTCGGCTCCGTCATGCGCATCGCGGTGCATGCGATCTGCTGCGCGCTCTTCGCCGTGCTGCTGTTTTACAGCTGCAAATACTGCGGCAAGCTGGTCAAGACGGCCACCGCGCTGCCCATCAAGATGAAATACATCTACCTGTGCATCCCCATCAGCATGGGCGTGCTGATGCTCCACGCGCTGGTCATGGCGCTGGGCGAGGTTGAAACCATGAAGGAGGTCAAGGGCTAATGGCAGTCATTCTCTTCGGCGTGTTTATCGCCCTTCTGCTGCTGGGCGTACCGGTTGCGTTTGCCATCTGCTCCGCCGCCGCGACGACGATGTTCGCGGGCTTCGGCGACGCCAAAATGATGATCGTGGTGCAGCGCATGTTCGCCAGCTGCGATTCCTTCAGCCTGATCGCCGTGCCGTTCTTCATCTTCGCGGGCGACCTGCTCGCGGGCGGCAGAATCTCCAAGGTGCTCGTCGAGTTCTGCGAGTCCCTGCTGGGCATGATTAAGGGCGGCCTGTCCGTCGTCTCCGTGCTGGCGGGCATGTTCTTCGCCGCCATCTCCGGTTCGGGCGCGGCGACCACCGCCGCCGTCGGCGCGACGCTCGTGCCCGAGCTGAAAAAGCGCGGCTACCGCGAGGATTCCGCCGCCGCGCTCGTCGCCGCCGCCGGTACGATCGGCGTCGTCATTCCGCCGTCCGTGCCGATGGTTCTCTACGCCGTCATCGCGGAGGAAAGCGTCAGCCGCCTGTTCAGCGCCGGTTTCCTGCCGGGCGTCATCATGGGCATGATGCTTATCGCCATCGCCCTCTATCAGGCGTATCAAAACAACTATCCCAAGGGCGCGCCGTTCTCCCTCAAAAACGTGGGCAAAACCTTTTTGAAGGCCATCCCCGGCATCCTGATGCCCGCGATCATTCTGGGCGGCATCTTCTCCGGCTACTTCACCCCCTCCGAGGCGGCGGCCGTGGCCGTGGTCTACGCGCTGCTGGTGTCCACGTTCGTCTATCGCGACATGAGCCTCAAAAAGCTCTATACGACGATGCTCGGCTCCGCGAAGACCAGCGCCGTCATTATGATTATCATCGCGTGCAGCGGCCCGTTCGGCTGGGCGCTGGCCAACTGGAAGATTCCGGAAGCCATCTCCTCCGCCGTGCTGAGCGTTTCCACCAACAAATACGTCATCCTCTTCCTGATTTCCCTGATTATTCTGGTTGCGGGCGTGTTCATGGAGACGTCCTCCGCAATCATTATCCTGACCCCGGTTTTCCTGCCGCTGGTGCGTGCGCTGGGCATTTCCACCCTGCACTTCGGCATCCTCTTTGTGGTCGGCATCGCCATCGGCATGATTACCCCGCCGGTCGCCATCAACCTGTTCGTGGCCTCGGGCATTACGGGGCTGTCGCTGGAGAAGATATCCAAGGCCGTCGTCCCCTACCTCATCGGCTTGATCGTCGTCTTCCTCGCGATTGTGTATCTGCCGCTCTTCATCCCCGGCTTCATCGGCTGATCTTCTCCGGCCTTTCGTATTCTTTCAACTCATAGAAAGGGCTATTCTCCCCCTTCGGGGGAGAATAGCTTTTTGTCTACAGTCTGGGGCGATTCTTCCCTCTGCGGTGGAAAATCGTTTTTTTGTTCGCCGTCCCGCCCTGCGCGGGGCTTTTTTTTCGTATTTTTTACAATTATCCAAACTTCTCTTAACTTTTTCCGAATCTGTGCTATAATAAGCTGTGTATGTTTTTTCTTTTTGGGTTTTGATGTACAGGAGACGCTTATGTTTAAATCACACGCACACCGCACCATGGATATGACGGAAGGCTCCCTTCTGACCAAGGTGCTGTTTTTTTCACTGCCGATCATGCTGTCCGGCATTTTGCAGCTCCTCTTCAACGCGGCGGATACCATCGTGGTCGGCCGCTTTGCGGGCAACGAGGCGCTGGCGGCGGTCGGCTCGGTCGGCTCGCTGAACAACATGATTATCAGCCTGTTTGTCGGCCTTTCCATCGGCGTCAACGTGCTGGTCGCGCGCTTCACCGGCGCGAAGGACGCGGAGCGCGTCTGTGAAACGGTTCACACCGCGGTGCTGCTCTCCCTCGTAGGCGGCGCGGTGCTGGCGGTCGTCGGCTTTGCGGCCGCGCGCCCGCTGCTTGAAATCATGGGTTCGCCGGAGGACGTGATCAACCTTGCCGAGCTGTATATCCGCATCATCTTTATCGGCATGCCGGTGCAGATGCTCTATAACTTCTGCGCGGCGGTGCTCCGCGCGGTCGGCGACACCAAGCGCCCGTTGTATTTCCTGACGGTTGCGGGCGTCATCAACGCCGGGCTGAATCTGGTGTTCGTCATCGGGTTCAAGATGAGCGTAGCGGGCGTTGCGCTGGCGACGATCATTTCGCAGGCGGTCTCAGCCGCGCTGGTCACGCGCTCGCTGATGCTGATGGACGGCCCGACGCAGCTTCACCTCGACCGCCTCGCCATCAAGCCGCACATCATGCGCATGATTATCCAGATCGGCCTTCCGGCGGGGATTCAGAGCTGCATGTTCTCCCTCTCCAACGTCGTCATCCAGTCCTCGGTGAACAGCTTCGGCTCTATCGTCATCGCGGGCAACGCCGCGGGCGCGAACGTCGGCAACTTCGTCTATCAGGCGATGAACACGTTCCAGCAGGCCGTCACCTGCTTTGCCGGGCAGAACATCGGCGCGCGCAAGCCGCGCCGTGTGCTCAGCTCGATGTACGTCAGCCTGTTCTGGGCGCTTTCCTTCGGCGTGGTCTTCGGCGTGCTCTCCTGCGTCTTCGGCACGCAGCTTCTGGGGCTTTATTCGCCGGATCCGGCGGTGATTCAGGTCGGCCTGAATCGCATGTACATCGTCTGCGGCCCGTATTTTCTCTGCGGCATCATGGATGTGATGACCGGCGTTCTGCGCGGCGTCGGCTATTCGCTGCTGCCGATGATCGTCTCGCTGATGGGCGCGTGCGTGTTCCGCATTTTCTGGGTGATGACGATATTCGCGGCCAACCGCACGATGGATTGTCTGATGATTTCCTACCCCGTTTCGTGGGCGCTGACCTTCCTCGTGCTGGTAGTGATCTTCGCGGTGCTTTGGAAAAAGAAAATCCGGCCGCGCTATACGCCAGAAGAATTGGCGGCGCGATAAAACAGCAAAACCGACCGATGGTCATTCGGTCGGTTTTTTCTTTTTCGGCTGACAAAGAACGAAACGCCGCAGGGTGCATGCCGTCCCCGCTCGGAGCTTTGAAATACGTTCCTTTGTTTCTAAAGGGATTGGGTCGGTTCGATAAACTTGAATTTTTATCTGGCACCATCCATCCAGGCACCATAAACTGTTTTTTCAAAGTATTTCTGTGTTATATTTTTGTATTCATCCATACTCCTAGTCAACAGTCTTGTATAATTCCTATAGCAAACATATTCGCCATCTTCAACTTGATAGAAATGAGTATTAACATATATTTCACCTGAACTTACTTTGTATACTAGATACGGATATATATGTCCAGATGACCATAAAGTGATACTACCTTCATCAACAACATTTTCTTTTTTGACGTTATATTCCATTTTATTACCTCCACAAATCCCGATTTATCGTTCATCTTCACCTCCGAATTATACCATAAAGCGGGAAACGCGAAAAGCCCGAACCTTCTTCTACCGACAGAGCGCAAAACGCCGCAGGGTGCATGTCGTCCCCGCTCGGCACTTGGAAATGCGTTCCTTTGTTTCTAAAGGAATTTGATCGGTTCGATAAGCCGGAATTTATCACTCTAAAATAAATGGGAGCGTAATCATAATAATTCCAAACAGGGCAAATGAAATACCACCAATTTTTGCGACTTTTAAGTAGAATTCAGACGGTTCATCTGCCCGATAAGATTTCCATTCTTCTGTCAATTTCCATACTAAGTCTGGCTTCAAAAAGATAAACATACCTAATGCAAAAATTATGATTCCGCCACAAATAGGCCACAACATATTCACCATCTCCTTCATCAAATTCCGATTTATCGTTCATCTTCACCTCCGAATTATACCATAAAGCGGGAAACGCGAAAAGCCCGAACAGTTTTCTGTCCGGACTTTTTCGCTATGCTCAAATTGATTTGATCCTTTTCGGTTTCCGGCGCTCGGCCATACGATTTCGCAAGCCCTTGCCAAGGCTTATGCCAGACTAAACGCCGCGAGGAAGAAGAACAGCACGACGGCCAGCACCGTGCCCAACGACAGCGTGGTGGAAACATACTCCGCATCGTCGCCAAGGTCGGCGAACAGCGGGATGATGAACGGCGCGGGCAGCGTATATTGCAGCATCAGCGCCAGCAGCAGCCCCTTGTCAAACGGAATCACGGCGAACAGAATTCCCGAAACCGCCGCGCAGACGACGGCCAGCACGCCCAGCCGAAGCCCCATCGTCGTCAGCACCGGGCGGAGAAGCGCGCGGCTGACGTGAAGCTGATAGCCCATGACAATCAGAATCAGCGCGGAGGTCGGCGCGGTGATAAAGCTCAGCAGCGAGGTCACGATCTCCCCCGCCGCCGTGCCGTCGATGGCCTTATGCACGCCCAGCGCGCCCAGAACAATGCCCAGCAGCATGCCGATGCAGGCTTTGTTGGTCAGCATGTTTTTGACGATGAACTGGGGCGTCATTTTCTCGCCGCCTGCCGCCTTGAGCGCCGTCAAAAAGACAGTGTAGGCGAACATCGTCTGGCCGATATCGACCATGGCGTATGTCTTGGTCTGATCCGCGCCGCAGAGCAGCGCATAGAGCGCATAGCCGAGCATGCCGCCCTCCGCGCTGGTCATCAGCAGCGGCATGAAGCGGTCATACGGCTTCACGAACCGGCGCAGACCGTAGCCCGCCGCCAGCGCCGCGCCGTATCCGGCGAACACCAGCACGAACACCAGCAGCATCCGTCTGCCGTATTCGGCGGTGAAAAACGCCTGAAACAGCACGACCGGCAGCAGAATGTCGCCGATGATGTTTTTCAGCCCCGCATGCTGGTCATCATTCAAAATGCCCTTTGTCGCGCAGACGCGGCCGAGCGCGATCATCACCAGCACGGGCAGAACCTTGGCGAGAATTTGCGTAATCATGTGTACAGACCCTTCCTATTGAAAGGAAAAGGCTGCAAAGCAGAATTTGCCTTGCAGCCTCCTTTGTTGTAACTTTGGTATAAATTACTTGGTATGGATCGCGTCGGTGTAGAACTCGAACGCTTCCTTATCGGTCGCCTTCTGGTGAACGATCATGCGGATCGCCTTCGCCATCTCGACCGGGTGATTGCTCTGGAAGATGTTGCGGCCCATATCCAGACCGCGCGCGCCGCCCTGAATGGAGCGATACGCCAGCGTCAGCGCCTCATCCTCCGGGAGCTTCTTGCCGCCGGCGACGACGATCGGCACCGGGCAGGCCGCGACGACTTCCTCGAAGTTGTCGCAGTAGTAGGTCTTGACGAGCTGCACGCCCATCTCGGCCACAATGCGGGTTGCGAGCTTGAAGAAGCGGTCGGTGCGCTCCATGTCCTTGCCGACGGCCACAACGCCCAGCGTCGGGATGCTGTAGCGCATGCCCGCGTTGATGCAGCGGCTCAGGTTGTCGATGGAGGAGAGCTGGCCGTCCGCGCCGATGAAGGTCTGAACCGCCATGCAGTCCGCGTTCATGCGGATCGCGTCTTCCACGTCCACGGCCAGGCACTCGTGGCTCAGGTCGTCGTTAATCATGGAAGAGCCGCTGGTCACGCGCAGCGCAATGCCCTTCTTGAAGGTCGGGGACACGCAGGTGCGAATCGCGCCGCGGGTGCCCATGAACACATCCACCTGCTCCTGAAGCTTCGGGATCACCAGATCCAGACGCTCCAGACCGGCGGTCGAGCCCATGAAGTAGCCATGGTCAAACGCGAACATCACAGTGTTGCCGCTGACCGGGTCAAAGATATTGGAAAGGTGACGCTTCATGCCCCAATCCGTGTTATTCGCGCCCTTCACGTGGAAGCTGCCCTGATTGCCAAACGGAACATCCGTATGATAATCCTTCGCGACCTTCAGTCCGTCCTTATCTGCCATTGGAATCAATCTTCCTTTCTGAAAACGGTCCATTTGTGAGCTTCTAACAGAGGCGAACGCCGCGTCATGCCGCGGCCTCCACCACAAAGGGAGGAGCCCCGAAGGGTTCCTCCTTGGAGATGCCATGTTTGGGATTAGAAGTTGTAATCCGCCACGTTCTCCGCCGTGAAGACAACGCGCTCCGGCAGCAGCACGACGCCGTTGTTCTCCGCAGCAGTCTCCTGACCGGCGACGAGCGCGTCGTTGGCCAGCACTTCGACGGTGCCGATGGACGGGATGTCGATCTTATCGCCGACCTTCACGGTGTTGCCCGCGGAGATGTAAGCGGCGAGGTAGCAGCCCATCGCGCCCTGGATGCCGCAATCCCACAGACCCCAGCGGGTGCAGATGCCGTTCTCCAGGTAAGAGGTCATGCCGGACGGGGTGCAGAAGCCGGTGATGGTGATGTCCTTCGCGGTCAGACCCTTGTTCTCCGCGGCCTTGCACTGGCCCGGCAGAGCGGTGGAGTCGTTGCAGATGATCACATCGACGTCAGCATACGCATCGAGGATGGACTCGCCAACGCTGACGGACTGAGCCGGATCCTGGTTGGAGTAGTACGGATCATGCACCGCAACCCAAGTCGGATACTTTTCCTTGATGTAAGCGTCGCCGGCGACGTACCAGGAGTTCTGGTCAGACACGGACGGGTTGGAGAAGTGCCAGACGTACTTGACTTCGCCGTTCACGTCCACGCCGCGCTCCTTCAGGGAGTCAACCGCCATTTCCACCAGCATCGGGCCGAGGACGTCGGCGGTGCCCTGAGAGACCATCAGCGCACGAGCGTTCGGAGAGACGTCAGAGTCCCAGGTGCTGACATAGATGCCCGCGTCCTGAGCTTCCTGGAGCTTCTCATCAAGGCCGGTCGCATCGACGGAAGAGATGCAGATCGCGTCCACACCCTTGTCGATCGCCTGCTGGATCAGCTCCAGCTGGGTGGTGACGTCAGCGGTCGGGGCGCCGATGTAATCAACGGTCAGGCCCCACTCTTTCGCGTACTTCTGCGCGCCGTCATTCGCGGCCTCGAAGAACGAGTTGCCGGAAACCTTCGGGATGAAGGCGACGGTCATGCCGTCCACCGGGCTCTTGCCTTCGGCAAAAGCGGCGGAGCACAGCGTCAGAGCCATGCACAGCACGAGAAGCATAGACAGGATCTTTTTCATGTTTAGGTTCCTCCTACGTTTTATTTATCTCAAGAGGTGCTCGACGGCGCCCCCTGAAATGCGTGACATTCAGCCTTTCTTCCTTTTGAACAGGTGAGAAAGCATGTGCTGACCGGCGATTTCGCGCCCCAGAACGACCACAACCAGAATCAGGCCGATCGGCAGATCGAGGTTCTGCGTGCTCACGCCGAAGCAGAGCGGCAGGCCGTAGCGCAGGATGCAGATAATCAGCGACGCGAGCACCGTGCCGATGATGCTGCCCTTGCCGCCCGTGTTCAGCGTGCCGCCGAGCACGACGGCGGTGATGATGGCCAGCGTATAGCCGGAGCCGAGGTCGTATTTCGCGGAGTTGACGTTCGCAGTCAGCAGCGTGCCCGCAATCGCGGCGCTCACCGCCGAGAGGACGTAGGTGCTCATAATGGTCGCGCGGGTGTTGATGCCGGAGTATTCCGCGGCCTGCGGGTTTACGCCGATCAGGAACAGGCGCTCGCCGTACTTGGTGCGGTGGAGAATCCACATGCACAGCAGGATGAGCACGACATAAATGACGATCTGCGTCGGAATACCGAAGATGTTGCCCTTGCCGAGGAAGCGGAAGCTGACGAATTTGCCCGCCTCGTTCTTCGCCGGGAAGCCGCCGATGCCCTGATACGCCGGGGTCGCGGACATGCCGGAGACCATCAGCGCAATGCCGGAATACAGGAAGCTGCCGCCCAGGGTGACGACCATCGGCTGAACGCCGCAGTAGGCGACGAAGAAGCCGGAGAGCGCGCCGCACAGCGCGGCGACCACCACGGCAATCGCCACGGCCGCCCAGATGTTCAGCCCCGCGTCGCTCCAGAGCACGCCGATGATGATGCTGCTCAGGCCGATGATGGCGGGCGCCTGAATGTCAATGCCGCCGGTAATCATAACCATCGTGACAAACAGCGAAATGATGCAGACGCTGATGTAGTTGACGATGCTGTTCATAATGGACTGCGGACGCAGGAACTTCGGGTTGGCCGCGCCGAACACCACAAATTCCAGAATCAGGAAGATCACCAGAAACATTTCCCAGTGCTTAAAAACCTTTTTCAGCATGTCCTTCATGCCTTCGCGCCTCCTTCTTGATCCGCCGTTCTGGACAGAAGGCGCTTTCTGCGAGTCATTTCAATGGAGCGGCGCTGCGCCAGCGCGTCGATGACGACGATGACGATCAGCATCGTGCCGGTGATGGTGTTGTTGTAGGTGGACGGCAGGCCGATGAAGACCAGCAGTCGGCCGATGGAAGACATGATGACCGCGCCGATGGCCGCGCCGACCACGTTGCCCAAGCCGCCGGAGAGCGAAATGCCGCCGAGCACGCAGGCCGCGATGGCGGTCATCTCGTAGCCGTTTCCGGCCACGGTCATCACCTGACCGTACTTGGAGGCGAACACAAAGCCGCCCAGACCCGCGAACAGGCCGCAGAGCACATACGCCAGAATCTTCGTGCCCAGCACGGAGATGCCGACCAGGTTCGCGCCGCCCGCGTTGTCGCCGACCGCGATGAAATACTTGCCCTTTCGGGTCTTCGTCAGCGCCAGATGCGAAATCGCAACCAGCACCACCGCAATCGCATAGTAGAGCGTCACGCCCGCGAACACGGTCTTGTTGCCGTAGCTGGAAATCGCGCCGCCGAAGTTTTCAATCGTGCGTCCGCCGGACATGATGTAGATCAGGCCGCGAACCACGCTGTTCGTGCCGAGGGTGAAAATCAGCGACGGCACGCCGAAATACGAAACGCCGACGCCGTTGACCAGACCGATGGCCGCGCCCGTCGCCAGACACAGCAGCAGCATCTTCAGGATGCTTCCGTCCTGCTGGGCGATGAGACCCGTCATGCCGGCGGTCAGGCCGAGGGTTGCGCCGATGGAAACGTCGATCTCGCCCGTCATAATGACGAACGCAATGCCGACGGCCAGCAGCGTGTACATCGTCGCCGTGTTAAAGCAGGTAACGATGTTGTCGTAGGTCAGAAATCCGGGGGCCGCGATGCCGGTGATGACAAACAGCGCAATCAAAAAGATCAGGCTGGTCATCCACCGGGCTTTGAACAGGTTCTTCATTTTCCTCACACCTTCCTCTCATGCGCAATGCCGAAGGAGGCGCTGGTGAGAGCATCCTGCGTGATTTCCTCGCGGCTGAACTCGCCGTTGATCCGTCCCTGGAACACCGTAACCGCGCGGTCGGCCAGCTCGACGACCTCTTCCATGTCGGAGGAGACCATCAGCACGGCCACGCCCGCGTCCTTGAGCTGGCGAATGATGTTGTAAACGTCGCCGCGAGCCGCCGCGTCAATGCCGCGGGTCGGCTCATCGAGAATGACGACCTTCGGATTCGTGGACAGCGCGCGGGCGATGACCACCTTCTGCTGGTTGCCGCCGGAGAGGCTGCCGATCTGATCCTCGAGCGAAACGATCTTCGTTCTGAAATCCTTGACGTATTTCTGCGCGATTTCGCCCTGACGGCGGCGATTCATGTTCACCGCGCCGACGTCCTTGCCGTTGAGCAGCGCGGAGGTCGTGTTGGAAGAAATCGAGCGGATTTTGAAAATGCCGTGGTAGTGGCGGTCTTCCGGCACGAAGTTGATGCCGGCCTCCAAAACCTTCTTGGTGGGCAGCCCCGTGATGTCGCGGCCGTCCAGAATGACCTTGCCGCCGAGCGTCTTGTCGCGGCCGAAGATGGTGCTGATGAGCTCCGTGCGGCCCGCGCCGACGACGCCCGCAATGCCGAGGATTTCGCCCGGATACAGGTCGAAGGTGATGTTGCTGAAGCCGTAGCCGCTGAAATCCTTCACCTGCATGACCGGCTTGAGGTGCGCGTAATCCACCGGCACATACGCCTTTTCCGCCTGCTGAGCGCCCTGCGCGTCGTTGGGCAGCAGGCCCTGAATCAGCATCTCCTTGGTGAAGTTCCCGACCGGGCCTTCCAGCGTAATCACGCCGTCGCGCATGATGGCGACGTGGGTCGCGATTTCAAAGACCTCGGTGAGGCGGTGCGTGATATAGATGATCGCGATGCCCTTCTTTTTGAGATCCTCCACCGTCTTGAACAGGGATTGCACCTCGTTGAAGGTCAGCGAGCTGGTCGGCTCGTCCAGAATCAGGATGCGCGCGTTGCGCATCATGCCGCGCAGAAGCTCGACAAGCTGCTGCTCGGCGATGGAGAGCGTGTTCGCCTTGCGCTGAAGGTTCAAATCGAAGTTGAGCTCCTTCATGCATTCGTTCAGGCGCTTTTTCAGCTCGCCCTCGTTCTCGCTGAAGCCCATCAGAATATTTTCCAGAACCGTCATGTTCGGGAAAAGCATCGGCTCCTGCGGCACCAGATAGATGCCTTGCGCCAGAGAAGCGGCCGGCTTGCCCAGCTTGACCGCCTGACCGTCGATCAGGATGTCGCCCTCGTCGCATGTGTAAATGCCCATGATGATCTTCATCAGCGTCGATTTACCGGCGCCGTTGCCGCCGATCAGCGCGACAACCTCGCCTGCATCCACGCTCAGGTTGATCCCCTTGAGCACGGCGTTCTGCCCAAACGTTTTGCGAATCCCCCTGACCTCAAGGCGCGGGGCCGTCGTATTCTTTGTGGCCATATCATATACTCCTGCGTTTTGCGATTACAAAGGTTTGCTCGTTGCACAATCTTTTGTTGCCTCCATTGTAGACGCATCTGTGCACTTTGTCAATATATTTTTCTCGGTTTTTGAAAACGGTACGCTCCTTTTTCAAAACCGTCGTTTATTTTGCAAAAGAATTGACATCCGCTTTATTCGGTGCTATACTTTTCTTGTGAACTTTTGTTTTGCATTTTGAAATTTGTTTCATCGTTTTTCGGTGGGAAACGGAGCAGCCATGAATAACGCCGTTCATTACGAGGATGCGCTGATGGTCAAGGCCGCATGGTATTATTACTTTGAAAATATGACCCAGCAGGCCATCGCCGACCGGCTTTCCATCAGCCGCATGCGCGTCATCAAGCTGCTGGAGACCGCCCGGCAAAGCGGCGTCATCCAGTTCCGCCTCCGGTCAGACAGCGTGGGGATGATGCAGCAGAGCCGCGAGCTGATGCAGAAATATCATCTGAACGACGTCTTCATCATTCCGGAGGCCGAGCAGGAGGGGCAGCTCAACGAATCCATCGCCCGCGCGGGCGCGATGTACGTCGCCGACCGCCTCAGCGAAAACGCCTGCATCAACGTCGGCTACGGCGACACACTCAGCCGAACGCTGAACCATCTGGCGACGATGGTGCAAAACCCCGTCACCTGCATCTCGCTGACGGGCGGCGTTTCCTATTATCTGCCCAACGGCCGGAGCAACATCTTCAACGCGCGGCTCTATCTCATGCCCGCGCCGCTGCTCGCCTCCTCGCACGAGATGGCGGCGGCGATGCGCGCGGAGGCCTCCGTCAGCGAAATCATCCGCATGGCGGCGCTCTCCTCCTTCACGCTGGTGGGCATCGGCGCGATGCATGAAACGGCAACCATCGTCCGTTCCGGCATCATCACCCAAAACGAGCTTTTCCGGCTCAAGATGTCCGGCGCGGTCGGCGACGTGCTCTGCCACTTCGTCGATGAAAACGGCGAATTGATCCCCAGCGACATCGAGGATCGCCTGATTTCCACACCGCTTGAAAAGCTCCGCACGATGGATAACGTCGTCGGGCTTGCCGCGGGCGCGCAAAAGGCGGAGGCCATCCGCGCCGTGCTGCGCGGCGGCTACCTCGACGTGCTCATCACCGATGAGCCGACTGCAGCTCTGCTTCTCAAGGGCGAGTGACCGCCCCTGATATAACGACAAACCAACGCATTTGAAAGGATGATTTCAATGGCAAAAACGCTTATGGCCGTCGATGCGGGCACCGGCAGCGTCCGTGCCGTGCTGTTCAGCCTCGAGGGCGAGCAGCTCGGCTGCGTCCAGCAGGAATGGACGCACCGCGAAGACCCCCGCTACCCCGGCAGCATGGATTTTGACTGGGTGCACAACTGGGATCTCGCCCGCGGCTGCATCCGCGGCGTGATCGAGCAGACCGGCGTCGATCCGCACGACATTGCCGCCGTCTCCACCACCTGCATGCGCGAGGGCATCGTCCTCTACGACAAGGATGGTCAGGAAATCTGGGCCTGCGCCAACGTCGATGCGCGCAGCGACGACGAAGTGGCGCAGCTCGTGCACATGAACCCGGAGCTTGAAAAGCAGATCTACCGCGAGTCCGGCCAGACCTACGCGCTGGGCGCGCTCCCCCGCCTCTTCTGGGTCAAGAACAAGATGCCCGAGGTCTATGAAAAGACCGCGATGTGCACCATGTTCAACGACTGGCTCATCTACAAAATGACGGGCGTGTTCTCCTCCGAGCCTTCCAACGCCTGCACCACCGGCATTTTTGATCTGAAGGCGCGCGACTGGGACGATCAGATCGCCGCTTCCATCGGCCTCAAGACGGGCATCTTCCCGAAGATTTCCGAGTGCGGCACGGTCGTCGCGCAGGTCGGCGCGAAGGGCGCCGCGGAAACCGGCCTCGCCGAGGGCACGCCGGTCGTCGCGGGCGGCGGCGACGCGCAGCTCGGCTGCGTGGGCGTCGGCGTGGTGGACGCAAATCAGGCGGCCATCTTCGGCGGCAGCTTCTGGCAGTATGAATACAACACCGACGAGGCCAAGACCGACGAGCATTGCCGCGTCCGCGTCAACTGCCACAGCGTCCCCGGAATCTGGCAGTATGAGGCGCTGGCTTTCAAGCCGGGCATGGTCATGCGCTGGTATCGCGATGCGTTCTGCCAGTATGAGAAGGAGCTTTCCAAGACCACCGGCCGCGATCCGTATGACCTGATGAACGAAAAGGCCAAGGATATCCCCGCCGGCTGCTACGGCATGATGTGCGCCTTCTCGGATGTGATGAACTACATCTCCTGGCGGCATGCCAGCCCGATGTTCATCAACTTCGATTTCGACCCGGACAAGTTCAACCGCTATACCTTCTATCGCGCCATCATGGAAAACACCGCGATGGTCACCTACGGCCACATGCAGCTCGTCCGCGAATCCACCGGCAACATTCCCAAGGAAGTCGTATTCGCCAGCGGCGCGTCCAAGAGCGAGCTCTGGTGCCAGATTCTCTGCGACGTGCTGGGTATTCCGGTGAATGTGCCGAACGTCAAGGAGGCGACGGCGCTGGGCGCGGCCATCATGGCGGGTCACGGCGTCGGCCTGTTCCCGGATATTTCCGCGACGGCGAAGAAGCTCGTGCACATCGAGCGCCGCTTCGAGCCGAACATGGAGAACCACGCGACCTACATGAAGCTCTACGAGGACTGGCGGAAGATGTACGCGCGCGAGCTGCAAATCGCGGACGACCGCATCACCCGCTACATGTGGGCGGCGCCGGGCGTCTGACCCATATCATCAATCACACGAAAGGGAGAAAACAATATGTATATCGTAAACGAAGAGGATAAAGAGTATCGCTTTGGCGACAGCGGCCCCAAGTACCTGATGAAGGGCCCGCGCATGAACTTTGCGCTCGTGCAGTTTCAGGCCGGTCAGGATTTCAAGGCGCACTATCACAACGTCATGGAAGAGAATTTTTACATTCTCGAGGGCGAGGTGGATATCGTCGTGGACGGCGTGGTCAACCACCTGCGTCCGGGTCAGATGATCCACATCGAGCCGGGCGAGATTCACTATGTCGTCAACAACTCCGGCGCGCCGATGAAGATGATTTCCACCCTCGCGCCCTACACGAACCCGGACAAGGTGGACGTGGAGAACTACACGTACTAAGGGGAGACGTTGGGAAACGTTGGGGCGTTGCCCCAAACCCCACCAAGAACCTGAGGTTCTTGGATTTCCCACCTTTTGATTGCTACGCAATCAAAGAAGAAAAGTATTATTTACGGAAAGAAGCGGCGTTCCCGTCAAAAGGAGCGCCGCTTCTCTTACGTTTTTGATAAAAACCAATCTTCAACCGTTTCCAAACCCAAATCCGACAACCTGATTCCCATCGACCTTCAAATCGATCACTGTATAAATATCCGGCATACCGTCCCTGCGCATCTCATCCGTTGAATAAAAAGAAACCATATACGTAAGCGGCGCTTCATTCTGCGGGATATAATTGCACTGCACCCATGTGCTGCACGCATCCAGCAATTCCCGCGTCACGGGTTCTTCGCTGCCGTTATACGTCGTTTGCTGTTCAAGCAAAATCCGCTTTGCTTCTTCCACAGCTTTTTCATAGGAAAGCTCGTCGTCCTTCGGCTCTGTGATACAGTAACCGATGGCGTCGTCCTGAACGAATTTGTAATCTTCAAGGGTGCCTTTTACAAATCCGGTTTTTTCCGGCACATCCAACGTCCGTACATGAATCCAGCCGTTGTTGCAGCCCAAAATCTGCGTCCAGCCCAAGTTCGTCCGCGCGATTTCTTCGGATTGTGCGTCGCATGCCTTCATCACCCTGACCTCGCCCGTTGACGCATACGAAGTGATTCGGCCCAACAGTGTGCGGATGCCATCCTCGGTATACGCCAGAACATAGACATTCATATAACCCGTCAGACTGCCGTTGTCTTCATCTCCCACCCGCACGCGAACCCATTTCCCCTCCACATCCAAAACCTGAACGCGCACGTTGGGATAATAGGTCATGATCACGTTTCCATTCGGCTGATCCAGCAGTTCCGCCATGCCGCGCGTTGCGGCCGGGCCGACCGTCGGCGTATCATACTCCGCCGCCCAATCCGCGCGCGTCTGCGTCGGGATTGCACCCGTCCACTGTCCGGCCTGCGCCGTCTGGCTGATCATCAGGCTCACTGCCAAAACCAACAATCCGATTTTCCCTTTCATGTCTTATCCTCCTTTTTTCGGGGAATGCAAAAAGCCCTTCCCGCATCTCTACTCATAAAGACGAGCGCAGGAAGTGGAAAATTTCACTTGATTAAAAATTTTTACAAGTTTTGGAAAACCTCGCCCAGCTTTTCATGCAGCGCAAGGTTAGCGATACCATCTCTTGGCGTAACGGTCTTATTGACGAGCACAAGCCGGTTGCCGGGGTATTCGTCGAGGAACGCGGCGGCGGGGTACACCGTCAGCGACGTTCCGGCGACGATCAGCAAATCCGCGCGGCGAATCGCGTCGAGCGCCCCGCTGATCGTCAGCGGGTCAAGCCCCTCTTCATAGAGCACGACGTCCGGCTTCACCCGCCCGCCGCACTTGGGGCATTTGGGCACGTCGCCGAGCGTCAGCATCTGCGCCAGCGTATACCGCGCGCCGCACTTCCGGCAGGTGTTGCGATGCACGCTGCCGTGCAGCTCATAGACGTTCCGGCTTCCCGCCATCTGGTGCAGCCCGTCGATGTTCTGGGTGACGACGGCCAGCAGCTTCCCGTCCCGCTCCCACTGAGCGAGCTTTTGATGGACGACATTGGGCTTCGCGTTCGGATAGAGCATGCGGTTTCGGTAAAAATCGAAGAAGATTTCCGGGTGACGCACATAGAACGAGTGCGAAATGATGGTTTCCGGCGGATAGGCGTACCGCTGGCGATACAGCCCGTCCTCGCCGCGAAAATCCGGAATACCGCTTTCCGTGGACACACCCGCGCCGCCGAAAAACACAATCCGGCTCGATTCCTTCACCCATGTCTGCAATTTTTCCAGCTTCTGCTCATCCATACGGCTAAACTCCTTCCGTTACGGCTTCGTCGTGCCACGGGACTGTCAAACTTAACCCAAACATTCCAAAAACAAATATTTAAGCATTTTTAGATATGGGGCTTTGCCCCATCGCCCCACCAAAGGGCTTTCCGGTCGCCCTTTGGAAACCTTCGGCCGCAAATACTTCGTTTTGCTCTTGAAATATCGGTGTTATTCGCTTATCAGCCCCTTGCGTATTCGTCTTCTGGAAAGGCCGAAGCGTTACAGCAGCTTTTCCGAGCGAATCTGCACGCCGAGCCGCTCCTGCGCCATCTGCCGCAGCGCCCCGAAGAGCGCATCCGAACACTCGCCCGCCTCCGAGAGCGTCTCCAGCCCGCGCCGCATGATCGCCTGTAAATAGCGTACCTCGCCGGCCGTCAGCCGAACGCCGCCGCCCGCGCCGCAGTGCTCGCAGAGCACACCGCCCGCCTGCGCGCCGAAATATGCCGCGTAATCGTCGTCGGCCCGTCCGTCCAGCGTGATCGGCGTGCCGCATTGCGCGCATCGCCCGACCTGCGGCCTGAACCCCAGCAGCGACATCATGCCCATCAAAAACACCGCCGTCACCCGGCGCGGCGCAACCGTGTCATAGCTGAGATACGCCAGCGCGCGGAGCAGCAGCAGAAACAGCCGCTCGTTCTCCTGCGCGGGCTGCACCGCCGCGCCGCAAAGCTCCAGCGCGTAAACGCCGTGCGAGAGCCGCTCGTAATCCGCCCGCAGGGAATAATAGCTGTCCGCAATCTGGCAGGAGATCACCGTCGTTCTCTCCCGCGCCTGATAGAGCACATACTCCCCCGAGCAAAACAATTCGCTGGCCGCCATCAGCGGGCTTTTCTGCCGCCTGCATCCCCGGCAGAGCGCGTCAATCCGCCCCAGCGTCGGGGAAAACAGCGTGAGCATGCGGTCGTTTTCGCGGTAATCGGCGCGCCGCAGCACGATGGCGTTTGTGGTGATCTGCCCCATTTATTCCTCAGCCCTCTGCCCGTGCTTCACACGCGGGATAAACTGCGCGGCAAAATCGCCCTTGCCCTTCTCCTTGACGTAGAAATACCCAATGATGGAGAACACGACCGCGCCAAGGAAATTCACCATCAAATCCTTCATCGTGTCGATCAAACCGATATCCAGATAGCCGCCCAGCCCCAGCGCCTCCTGCGAGCCGTCGGAATGGACGATGATCACATCCGCGATATCCTTGACCGCCACAACCTTGTTGCTCCGCGTCTCATCGAGTTCGACGGTGTAAATGCTGCTGACGACCGTGTCCTTCTGCATATCCAGCTTCATCACGCGGTCGCCGGTGTATTCAAAAAACTCCCACAGCACGCCGACCGTCATCGAGAAGCAGAACGCGACAATCGCCAAATAGACCGGCGAGAGCTTGAAGGAGAAATGTTCGCTCTCGTTGAGCAAATCGACCAGCGCGAAGCCGATGGCCGCGCACAGGAAGCCGTTGATGGTATGCAGCATCGTGTCCCAATGCGGCACGCGGATATAGAAGCTGTTCAACTCGCCCAGTATTTCAGCCGCGAAGATGAACAGCAGGATAATCACTTCCAGCGTGGTGGGCAATTCGACGTTCAGCTTGCGGGAAAAGAAGCTCGGCAGAATCATCAGCACCAGCGTCAGGCTGCACATGAACACGCTCTCAAAATCACGGCGCAGCGCCGCGCGGACGAGCACGAAAATCACCAGCGCGCGGAGCACGAGATACACCGTCAGCGTCGTCTTATTTTGATAGGGGGGAATTTTCTTTTCATGTTTGATGTTTTTCTTCATTATTCATTGCGCCTCCCGTTTTTTTCACATTATAGCACAATTTATGCCGCGCACGTATCTTTTTTTTTCGTTTCAGTCAGCCTCAAACGCCCGCGCGGCGGTTTCATCCGGTTTTTCCTGCATTTTTATTTCTTATTTCCTGCAAATTTTCGGTCGTTTTGGTTTTCCGACTGACCGCCGTGAATTTTTGGAGATACGCAAATTTTTCTTGATATTTTCAGAAAAAACAGTGTACAAATCGCCTTTTCCATGCTATAATATCCTCGATTTCAGGGCTTGGCGCACCCGTCCGAGCCGTCACAATCCTTCATGGTTTTGAATGTTTGAAAGAGAGGCAACATTATGCTGACTGTCCTTTTTGTGGTTGTTTTCCTTGCGGCTTCTGTCGGCGCGATCTCCCTGGTGGACGGTCGGCGCGCTTCTCGCGAAGTGACGAGCTACCTGCACACGGAATATCACATGGCGCGCGATTACAGCCCGACCCTCGCCCAGCTTCGTAACCTGTAAGCTTAATCCATTGTCTGCGCTCCCCTTTATGGGGAGCGTTCAGTTTTTTGGCATAAGCAAACTTGGCTTGAATCGCAAAATCAAGAAATTCAGCGATTCTTTCATTTGAGGAAAGGGCTATTCTCCCCCTTCGGGGGGAGAATAGTTTTGCGAAAACCCGCCGGAATGGATCGGCGGGCTTCGCGACGCGGGCGTGACGACGCCGCTGCTGCTGCTGGCGGCGCGCGGCGAAAGGCGGCTCGGGGTCGCGGCGCTCAACGCGGGCGCGGATGACTTCATCCTGCCGCCGCTGACGATGGCGGAGTTCGTCGCCAGAGCACGCGCGCTGGCCAGACGAAGCGGCGGCTTTGCCGCGCAGGCGCTGACGTGGGGCGACGTGACGCTGGACACGCAGGCATTTGAACTTCGGACAGCCGCCGGCCGCGTGCACTTGGGCAACCGCGAATATCAGATCATCGAGCTGCTCATGCGCGGGCGGGGGCAGCGGATCACCGCGGAGGAAATCGCCCGACGCGTCTGGGGCGAGGAAAACGCGGGCAGCGAATTGATCTGGGTGCACATCTCCGCCCTGCGGGGAAAGCTGGCTCAAATCGAGGCGCAGGCGAAAATCCTCACCTATCGCGGGCAGGGGTACGCGCTGGAGGTTTAAAACCAATTATTCTGCCTTTGAAAAAAATAACAGACCTCTTTTTCTGACAGTTTGACGATTTGGCAGCCGCCATTCCCATCCTCGCAAGCAAATTGAAGCGGGTCGGTGGTGTTTTTCAAAAAGCGTGCTTCTCCATTCCATTTCGTTACAGGAATGAGCGTTTCATCTTCGGATAATATGCAGATTTCGCTGTCGTAATGCGTCGGATTGATCGCCTTGCTTTTCAGGAAGAGGAGTTGTTCTCCGAACGGGATGACATTTTCTACAACCTCATCCATGGCAAGAGCGATTTCTGCTGTCGCCGTAAAGCTGATTTCATCTTCCTTCGCATCCCCCAGCGCAGCGGTATAGAGTTCATAGCTCAGCGTGTCTGCCTGGTTTTTTTCTTGCAGAAAGAAAAGCATGCCATGGCTGACGGCAAGGTTTCCGGCACAGGACGATAAATCTGTTTTGTATTGCGCCAATTCATGCGAATCAGGCGAATAGGACAGCAGATACACCGCGCCCTGTTTTCCTTCGATTATATCATCCGCTTCATATATCATATAATAACGGTCATCGAGGTCTATGCATGTCGCTCGAAGACCATACGCAAAAGGAAGCTCGATGAAGGAACCGTCCGGCACATAGGTCAGCTTGGCCGGTACATTGTGGCCTTCGCCGAAAGGCCACATTTCAAGCGTGTACGGATATTGGGAGTCTATATAGCGAAAGGCTTCCTCCGGCTGAAGAATTGAGTCGAATGACGTGAAGCATCGCTCTCCGCCAAAACTCCAGCTCTTAGAAACATACCGTTCGAAAACGTGATCCCAATAGTATTCAAAAACGATCCGATCAGAACGAACTTCGTTTTGATAGAAAAAAGCGTCCGCATCCTCTTGAAGGATATCTACTTGGAGCACGGGAAAATTCCATACGCTCTGCCCAAACGCATCAAAAACCTCAACGATACAGTTGGAAACATCCGTGTGTCCCTGTTCTAACCAGAATTCTGATGAATTCGGCGTAAAATAAACTGCTTGGTAGTAACCGTTGGGCAAAAGAAAAATATTGGGAAAATCAATCGGCGAATAGCTGAACTGTAGGGGTACTATTTCAGAAGCAAATGCGCTGGAAACGGTTAAAAGCACGAGCGCAAACATGAGGAAGAAAACCGGCTTCTTCATAATGAATTCCCTCCTTATCCGAAAATGATCTGGCTCAAATCGAGGCGCAGGCGAAAATCCTCACCTATCGCGGGCAGGGGTACGCGCTGGAGGTCTAAAAACGCGAAAAGCAGGCTTCAAAACGCTCTTTCCTTGAAAAGGAAAATGTGTTATAGTAAGAGCATTATTCTGGGTAAAACGCTGTTTTGCTCCCAAAGGAGATTTTCGATGCTCAACCTGCTTCTTTCCTTCCTCGCGGTGCTCGCCTTCCCGACGTGGATTTCTGATTCGACGATTTTGTTTTCCAACAGCGTGTTTTCGCTGTGCCTGTGGATTGCTGTCTTTCTGCTACTGCGCGCGGGCGGCAAAATCGCCGCCACCCGTCGGCTGAACGTGTGTTCGCATGCGCTGGGGCTGCTTTTTTCCATGATGATCGCCTTCGGCCACGCGCTGGGGGATGGATGGAGCGCCATTCCCTACGGCTCCCTGCCGTTCATCTTCTCCATCCTGCTCTATGCGCATGTCATCGCGCAGGGCGTTTCGCTGCTCTTTAATGCCATGGATCACCGGATCATCGCCTCCACAGACGCGCCGATTTCGCTCTCCACGCGCATTCGGCCTCTGTATGCGCGGCGGCTCCGGCTGGCCGCGCTGCTGATTCTCTGCTAGCTGCCCTGCTACATCTCCACCTTCCCCGGCAATTTCATGTACGACGCATCCTATGAGTATTATCAGACGACATTGGGGTTTTCCGCAAGCTTTCCGCTGCTGCATTCGGCCATCATCACGCGGCTGCTCTCCCTGTCTGAGCGGCTCACCGGCTCGGTAAACGGCGGTATTGCGGCGTTCACCCTGCTGCAAATGCTCTTTGGCGCCGCTCTGTTTGCGCATATTCTGTATCGCTTTGCGCGCTATTCGCTCCACCCCGTCGCACTGGGACTGTTGACCGCATATTATGCGCTGTTTCCCGTCATTCATCTGCTGATCACCTGTACGACCCGCGACGTGCTTTTCAGCGTTTTGCTCACATGGCTGATCGAGCTTTTCTTCGAATTCAGCCGTGACAGAGAGGCGTTCACAGCGCGCCGGCGCAATCTGCTTCTGCTCTCTGCCGTACTCGTGTTCACGCTGTTGGCACGCAACAACAATTCCGGCCCGTTGGCCGCCATTCTGCTCATCATCGTCTGCATCATTATCGGCGCGATGCTGGGCCGAACGCATTGGAAACACGCCTTGGCGTTTCTGGCCACGTCGCTGACGCTGTTCTACGCCGTCTCGGCGGGGCTGGTGGCCATCTGTCAGCCGTATAACAGCCGCTCCTCGCTGAATGCCTCCATGTCCCTGATTGCTCAGCCGCTCGTCAGAGCCTACACGTTCTACAGCGATACATGGCCGGAAGAGGACATTGAAACCTTCGAATCCTTCTTCACGATAGAATCGCTGGAATATGTGCCCCAGAACGCCGACCCGGCGAAGGGCAATTTACAGCTTTACTATCGCAATATCCGCCAGTTTATCCCCTTCTGGTTCAAAATCGGCCTGCGCCATCCCGCCTGCTATTTGGACGGCATGTTCGCCAACACGATGGAAATGTGGTTCCCTGACAGCGTGGTCAACGGCTACACCGTCCGCGACCCGTCGCCTTACTACGATAAAAGCTATTTTCATTTCGGCCGCTATGCGGAGGAAATCGGCTCCCGTCTGAACCTTCTGCCCGGCGTTTTCGCGTTTTACGAGTGGATCGGTTTGAAGCTCTCGTTTGAGAAAATTCCGGTCGTGTCCATGCTCTTTTCCATCGGGTTCCAGTTCTGGCTGCTGCTCTTCTGCCTGTTCTACGCGCTCGCCCGCAAACGCCGTTCGCTCCTGCTTCCGATTGCTGCGCTGCTGATTTACGTTCTCTGTTCTGCCTTCACGCCGCTGGTACTGCTGCGCTATTACGGCGCGCTGTTTCTCGCCATGCCGATCATCGTCGGTTCCGTCTTCTGCCCGCCTGCGGAAAAACAGGCAATATTATAATGCACAGCAAAAAGATCTTCCTTTCCAAAGGAACAAAGCGCTTTTTGTCTATGGTTCAAGCAGGCTCAACGTCCTGCTTTTTTGATTCCCATCGCGCGATACACCGCGCCCATATCCAGCGCCTTGCGCACGCCGTCGGCCAGCAGGTCAAACTGTGTCTGCCGATATTCCGCCATCGACGTCGGGCGCGTCTCCCTGGGCGAAATGCCCTTGCGCGCGCACAGCAGCTTCACCAGCGCCTGCGTCAGCTCGCCGCTGTCAAACAGGCCGTGCAGATACGTGCCGAACACATTTTTGCAGACGCAGCCCTCCGGCGTTCCGTCCGCCAGACGGCAAAACGGCTCCCCGTTCACCGTCGTCCGCCCGTTGTGGATTTCGTACCCCGTCATCCGCGCGCCCGCAAACGGCGCGTCCAGCGCGACGGCGCGCTGTTTCTCGCCATGCCGATCATCGTCGATTCGGTGCTGTGCCCGGAGCGGCGGACTGCATGATCCGCATCAGCAAAACATCCCGCGCAGCTTGCGCTGCACGGGATGCGTCAGGCGTCTTTCTTAATCGTATACGCCCCAGAAACCGTCGGGAATTTCGGTGCTGATGGAGTAGCTTGCTCCGTCCATCGGATCGCCGCCCTCATACTTCACCCAACCAGGGAATTCCGCCATCGGCATCTGGCCGCCGGTCGCGCTCATGGTCGCATAGAGCGTCTCGGTCGGATATTCGCCGGTGGAGCACCAGACATCCAGCCAGCTGAGGTAATTCATTGCAATGCCCTTCGTATGGGTCACACCTGGCATCACATAGAATTTGCAGAAGGAATCCACCTTCTCCTGGCCATACTTTTCCACATAGCCGCGATACTGCTGAATCAACTGCCACGGGCTCATGGACATGTCGTTCCAACCCGCGAAGTAGATCAGCTTGCCGTTGTTAGCGATGAAATCGTCAAACTCCGGGCTGTTCGCATCATATTCCTCCGACGCGGCCATCAGCATGTCGTAAAGCTCCTGATCCGGGTGATAATAATCGTGGTCGATAAGCACCCAATTCGGATCCTTGGTGATAAAGTACTTAAATACGCCGTCGGCACGGTCGCCGTGATGCACATTGTACGTCGTATCCAGCGGCTCACGCGGGACGGGATCCGGGCCAAGATCCATCGCGCCGCCCTCCAGCGCGGAATAGCCATGATAGGCGTTCATGCCGTTAGCCATCGCGTAATCAAGGGTGTAGCCGTTTTCGTATACGTCGATCGTCTTGAGCTGCGCCTTCGTCAAGCCGTATTTTTCCGTGATCTGTTTAAGGAAATTGTCGCGATTGGCACGCGCCGCATAGATGTTGCTGACAATGCCGTCTTCAATGCCGTCCAGACCGTCGTACAAGGCGACCGCATCCGCCTGAATCGCCTTTACGGTATCCTCGTCGATGAAACCATCGGAATACGGATACTTTTCCGCGTCATAGCTCTCATAGACCGCCTGCGAAAGAATCGCGCCCCACATGCGAATGAGCACGTAATTGGAAGCCGGTTCGCAGCAGAAAATGCCGTCGTAATATTTGCCGTAGGTCGTCGCGCATTCCAGCGCCTCGCGGCCGCCGGTCGAACCGCCCGCAAAGAATTTGAACACAGGCTCCTGTCCATAGAACGCGTTGGTCACATAGCACATCGCGTCATACGCCTTGATCAGGTGCAGCCGCGTATAGTTGCTCAGCGCCTCGTCGTTGGAAGCGAAGGATGCGTCCATCGAGCTTTCCGCCTGATGGCCGGAATCGTCGCCGTAAACCACGTAGCCCTTGTCAATCGCAATTTCTCCGCCAACAGAACCCGTGCCTGTCAGTTTGGGAATCGAGCCGTTGTTCGCGCCGCCGCCCAGCTGAACAGAACGTCCATTCCACTTCATCGGCAGCAGCATGCGCCACTCGATGTTCGGCGCGCTTTCATCGACAGGGTAAATGTAGCCGAACACATTGACATACTGCACCTCTGCGTCGGTTTCCGAAGTCGTGATTTCCGCAGAAATTACCTCGCCGCCCTTGGTCGTTTCCTTAAAAGCCTCAACCGGAATTTTCAGTCCAACCAACGTCTGCGCTTCCAGAACCGGGTTGATTTCCGTTTCGGAGGCCAGCGGAACGTTTTCTGCCGAAGCAACGCTCAGCATCAGCGCCATCAGCGTCGTCAGCAGTGCCAAAAACCATTTCTTCATCTCTCGCACTCCTTTTTATCGTCAATCGTTTCCTTTGCTCAGAATCGTTCCGGACCGATTCTGTTTCCTATTTTAATTTTATTCCCGCCATGACTTTTCGTCAAATATATTTATTCAAATGGAATTCATAAGGTATTTATTATAATCGCACAAAAAACCGCACTTTTTATTATCATACCGCTCCTTTTTTTCGTGCCATATCTTCTTTTTTGAAGATCGGCAGGCATTCTTTTCCCCTTTTTCACGTCCTTTTCCCGTATCAAAAACGCTTACCCATTTCCAAACCATCAACCCCGGATATACGCAAAAAGCAGGCTCAACGTCCTGCTTTTTTGATTCCCATCGCGCGATACACCGCGCCCATATCCAGCGCCTTGCGCACGCCGTCGGCCAGCAGGTCAAACTGTGTCTGCCGATATTCCGCCATCGACGTCGGGCGCGTCTCCCTGGGCGAAATGCCCTTGCGCGCGCACAGCAGCTTCACCAGCGCCTGCGTCAGCTCGCCGCTGTCAAACAGGCCGTGCAGATACGTGCCGAACACATTTTTGCAGACGCAGCCCTCCGGCGTTCCGTCCGCCAGACGGCAAAACGGCTCCCCGTTCACCGTCGTCCGCCCGTTGTGGATTTCGTATCCCGTCATCCGCGCGCCCGCAAACGGCGCGCCCAGCGCGACGGCGCGCACCTGCGTGCGCCGCTTCTGCGCGTCAAACGTCGTCCGCGTCGGCAGAAGCCCCAGCCCCGCGAGCGACATGGGCTTTCCGCTCTCCGTGCCCGCCGGGTCGTCGAGCGTCTGCCCGAGCATCTGATACCCGCCGCAGACCCCGAGCACCGGCGTTTGCGCCTGCGCCAGTTTGCGCACCGCCGCTTCCAGACCGCTCTGCCGCAGCCAAAGCAAATCCTCCATCGTGTTCTTCGTGCCCGGCAGAATCACCAGATCGGGCGCGCCCAGCTCCCGCGCGCGCTGCACATAGCGAACGCCCAGCAGCTCGTGCTGCTCCAGCGGGATGAAATCCGTGAAATTGCTGATGTGCGGCAGGCGGATGACGGCCACATCCAGCGGCTTGACCGCGTCCCTGGCGTTCAGCCGCTCGGAGAGGGAATCCTCATCCTCGATTTCCACATGCAGATACGGCACAACGCCCAGCACCGGCAGCCCCGTCTTTTCCTCCAGCATCGCCAGACCGGGGCGCAGGATATCCACATCGCCGCGAAACTTGTTGATTACCAGCCCCGCGATGCGCGCGCGCTCCTCCGGCTCAAGCAGCGCAACCGTGCCGTAAAGCTGGGCGAACACGCCGCCCCGGTCGATGTCCCCGGCCAGCAGCACCGGCGCGTCCACCAGCTTGGCCAGCCCCATGTTCACGATGTCGTCCGCCTTGAGGTTGATTTCCGCCGGACTGCCCGCGCCCTCGATGACGACGATATCCGCCTCCTCGCTCAGGCTGTCAAACGCCGCGAGGATTTCGGGAATGAGCTGCCGCTTCATCTTGAAATACGCCGCCGCGCTCATCTGCCCGCGCACCTCGCCGCCCACGATCACCTGACTGCCCGTGTCGCTGCTCGGCTTGAGCAGAATCGGGTTCATGCGCACGTCCGGCTCAACGCCCGCGGCCTGCGCCTGCACCACCTGCGCGCGCCCCATTTCCAGCCCGTCGCGGGTGACGAAGCTG
>ERZ827168.648-NODE-648-length-54962-cov-4.326443_pt1 | contig 54962 bp, 54 predicted proteins | sample MGYA00519868_ERZ827168 | MGnify/ENA primary metagenome ERZ827168 (study PRJEB31778, sample SAMEA3449271) | human gut metagenome | biome: human gut; feature: human-associated habitat; material: faeces | place: United Kingdom | collected 2010/2012 ...
TTATAAGGCAACACTATCAAGAAAAACGCAATGTTTCACGTGAAACAACCCGGTTGACCAGGCACTTTAAAGGATTCGGGAAAATATGGGGATAAACATCGTAAAACATGGCGAAAACCATCGAACTCAAGGGGAAAGATAATGTAGTCAATAAACGCGGTGGATGGAAGGAACAGGCAGCCCACATTCGAAGTTGAATTACTTTCCAAGAATGACATGGGGTTTTGCGAGTTCTCAACATTTCCACCGCGCTTATTATTACTACTATTCAAAAACCTATTATTAAAAGAAAAGCATTGAAGATAAATAACAACGTTGCATGAACCATCTATCATGGAGCAACGTCTTACGTAAAAGGAAAGAGGAGCCAGTGAAATTCAGCATCAACCAATCGGAACTGCAGGATGCGCTCGCCGTTGTGCTCAAGGGCATTGCTACCCGTTCCACGCTGCCCATTCTTTCGGGTATCTATCTTGATGCCCATAACGACAACCTGACGCTGCAGGCAACCGACTTGGAGCTGTCCATTCAATTCACCATCCCTGCCTTGGTGGAAGAGGAGGGCCGTTCGGTATTTCCCGGCAAGCTGTTCTTCGACATCGTGAAGAACCTGCCCGACGCCGCCGTGCATGTTGAAACGGGTGAGGATTCCGCCGTTTCGCCGTGCAATGCAGTATCAGGGGCGCCCTTAAGGCATTACCGCGTAATTCCGATGGTGCAATTGCGCAGTCGGATTTTTCGTCAGACAATACAAAAATTCGCAGGCTGTAGTAGCACTACTGACAAGGATTTTTGTGAAGTATGACGGAAAAGGCGCAAGCAAGTGCGCCATACGCGGATTGCGCGGTGATGCCTTAAATCAGTTCGGCACCTGCTTACGCGTTCTCCCCGGCAGGGCAGGCGTATTCCAGCTTGTCTGCCGCTTCGTCCAGATAATTATTCTCCATCAGCTCGATCATGCCGCGGTCGCACAGTGCCGACAGCTTCCGGTCGAGCGGGATACGTCCCAGCAGGGGATACCCGAACTTCTCGGAGATCTCCTCAATGTGGCTTTCACCGAAGACGTCGATCTTTCTGCCGCAGTCGGGACAGACGGCGTAGCTCATGTTTTCGACAAGCCCCAGAACGGGAATCTGCATCATCTGTGCCATGTTCGCCGCCTTTTCCACGATCATGGCGACCAGATCCTGCGGGGTCGAAACGATAATGATACCGTCCAGCGGCAGGGACTGGAACACGGTCAGCGGCACGTCGCCGGTTCCGGGAGGGCAGTCCACGAACAGATAGTCTATATCGTGCCAGATGGTATCGCTCCAGAACTGCTTGACCGTTCCCGCAATGACGGGACCGCGCCAAACGACCGGTCGCGTCTCGTCGTCCAGCATGAGGTTGACCGACATGATGTCGATTCCCGTGGTGGTGGAGGGCGGGATCATGCCCAGTCCCTCGCCTTCAACCGGCTTGCGCAGTCCGAATGCTTTGGGAATGGAGGGGCCGGTGATATCGGCGTCCAGAATGCCGACCTTGTAGCCCTTGCGCTGCATCAGGACGGCGAGCATGGAGGTGACAAGCGATTTGCCGACGCCCCCCTTGCCGCTGACCACGCCGATCAGATGCTTGACCGAACTGAGGTCGTTGGGCTTTTCAAACATTTCCTCCCGGCTTTTGGGTTTGGAGTCGCACGCCGCCGAGCAGGTCGAGCAGTCGTGCGTACAGGTTTCCATGTTATCGGTAGTATCAGTCATGACAGATATCCTTTCTTTCGGGATGTTTTGATGATGGATCGGGAGCGGTTGCTGTATGCGCAGTAACCGCGTTTCAGATTTGCCAGATGAATTCCGGCATAGGTTCGGAGAGATCCGGCAGGGGCTCGCGGGCGGCGCGCTCGCGCAACTCCGGCAGGGCGGCGGCGATCGCTTCCCAGTACGGATCGGGCAGGAAGACCGTGCCGCTCATGAGGAAGATATTGCGCAGTCCGCAGTCGATCTCCAGCCGCATCTTTTCAACAAAATTTTCGGGCGAAAGAGCCCCGACGGGGTAGGTCGTCGTTTCACTGAAGGCGTACTCCGGCGAGCCGATCAGAGTCATATGCCGCCGGATAGATGCGGCGATGGCAGCGCGTCCGACAGGATGCAGGAAGCTCTCGTCCGAGAAGTGCCCTTCGCCCACACGGACGATGGCGTCCGGGAAGCGCGCCCGGATGCGGCGGATGTCCAGCCCGTGACGGCGGTCTCCGTTGTGCATGACCATGGGGCAGGGGATAACTCCCTCCGGCGTTGCCTGCTCCAGAAACTGCAGGATGGAATCGCACTGGAAGGTCTCCCATGCATCGGTCACCACGGCGTCGCCGGCAGCCAGCCGGGCGGCAAGCTCCGCACGCGTAATATCCCCATAGGCAGGATACGCCGCGCGGAAGCTGTTCATACAGTCGTCGCAGAAGCAGCCCTGCACCGCCGGTCCCCACGCGCCGACCCGCAGGTCGTCATCGTAGACCAAGTGCGAAAAGCCGAGTTGCTTCAGTAGGTCACCGGCGGCGCGGCTGTCCGCCAGCACCTTGGCATGGCGGGGGCAGGAGGTGTTCGGCCAGGGATTGCCGGCGGCGTCCATGCGGGGCTGCCAGCCATCGCCGGTTTTGGATTCGGCAGGTTTACTGGGGTCAAACGCCTGCCCGCCGTGCCCCAGCGGGATACTCAGTGCGCCGACATACAGTCCCTCCTCCTCCAGCCGGGTTTTGGCGCGGGCGATGTCCTCCGGGGACGCCTCCCATCTTCCGTAGAAGAATCCGCCAAGCCAAACCGAGGAAACACCGGCTGCCCGCATCCGATCAAGCTTGTGCCCGAAGTCAGGGTCGTACAGCACTGTGTTGGGACTGAAATCATAGTTCAGGGTCAACGGAAGCGTTGTGTTCATAGAAACCTCCTTACATGGCGGCAGGGAAGCCGGATTCAATCGGCACTTCCTCAGCCCAACTTTGCGAGTGCCGCCTCGGTAGCGGTCAGTTTTTCACGGGCGGCGGTGAGCTTTGCACGCTCGGCGTCCACAACGGCGGCAGGCGCCTTTGCCACAAAGCCCTGATTGGACAGCTTTTTGTCCAGACGCTCCACCTCGGCGCTGACCTTGGCAATCTCAGTGGTCAGGCGCGCTCTCTCTTTTTCATAATCCACAAGGTCAGACAGCGGCAGGTACGCGGTCGCGGCGGGCGTGACGACCTGCACGCAGGTGTCGGCAGACACGCGATCGGCAGGGAAGGACTCCGCCACCTCGATGCCGGACGCGGACGCCAGGCGGGCAAAGAAGGGGGCAGTTGCGCTGTTGAACGCATCGGCGTAGCGCGTCTCAATGAAGACAGCCGCCTTGCGGGAGGGGGCAATATTCATCTCGGCACGTCGATTGCGGATGGCGCGGATCAGCTCCAGCACGCGCTCCATCTCGCCGGCTTCGACGGGAAATTCCAGATCCGACCGCCCGGTCGGGTAGCGGGAGATCATGATGCTTTCGGCATCTCCCGGCAGATGCGGCAGGGAGGAAAATATCTCCTCAGTGATGAAGGGCATGAAGGGATGCAGGAGCTTGAGAATTCCGTTCAGCACGTAAGTGATGACCTGCTGGCAGATGCGGTTGCCCTCGCTCTCCTTCTCGTTCAGCCGCGCTTTGGCGAGCTCGATATACCAGTCACAGAACACGTCCCAAGTGAACTCATATATGGCAGCCAGAGCCACGCCGACCTCGTACTTTTCCAGATTGGCGTTCACGCTTTCCGCGAGCCTGTTGAAGGAATGCAGGATCCATTTGTCCTCCAGAGCCAGGCGGTCGGCGTCAGGCAGGCGCACCTCGTCAATGGTCAGGTTCATGCGCACGAAGCGTGACGCATTCCACAGCTTGTTGGCAAAGTTCCGCGCCGCCTCCATCTTTTCGTCCGAGAAACGCATATCGTTTCCGGGGCTGTTGCCGGTTGCCAGCGCAAAGCGCAGAGCATCCGCGCCGTACTTGGATATGATCTCCAGCGGATCAATGCCGTTGCCCAGCGACTTGGACATCTTGCGCCCCTGCGCGTCGCGCACCAGACCGTGGATGAACACGGTTGAGAAGGGCTTTTGTCCCATATGCTCGAGACCGGAGAATATCATCCGGGCGACCCAGAAGAAAATGATATCATACCCGGTCACGAGAACCGAGGTGGGGTAGTATTTTTCCAGTTCCGGGGTGCGGTCGGGCCATCCCAGCGTCGAAAAGGGCCACAATGCAGAGGAAAACCACGTGTCCAGTACGTCGGACTCCTGCCGGACGGGCGCGCCGCAGACGGGGCAGGTTGTAATGTCCTGCTTGGAAACGGTCATCTTTCCGCAGGCGTCGCAGTAGAAGGCGGGGATGCGGTGTCCCCACCAAAGCTGACGCGAGATGCACCAGTCGTGGCAATTCTCCATCCAGTTGATGTAGATTTTGGAGAAGCGGTCGGGGGCAAATTTCACGTCACCGGAGCGTACCGCCTCCAGTGCAGGCTCCGCGAGCGGCTTCATCTTGACGAACCACTGGTCGGATGTCATAGGCTCGACCGTGTTGTGGCAACGGTAGCAGGTGCCGACGTTGTGCGTATGCGGCTCGACAGAAAGAAGGTAGCCCTGCGCCTCCAGATCGGCGACCAGCGCCTTGCGGCAGGCGTAGCGATCCATGCCCTCATACTTGCCGGCATAGCGGTTCATGGTCGCATCGTCGTTCATGACCTTGATCTGTTCCAGTCCGTGCCGCTCGCCGACAAGGAAGTCGTTGGGGTCGTGCGCGGGCGTGATCTTGACGCACCCCGTTCCGAACCCGATTTCCACATAGTCATCGGCGATAACGGGGATTTCCCGGCCCACGATAGGCAGAATCAGCGTCTTGCCGATCAGATGCCGGGTTGTCTCATCATTCGGGTTGACCGCAACGGCGGTATCACCGAACATGGTTTCCGGGCGGGTGGTTGCCACCTCGACATAGCCGTCCTCACCTTTGATGGGATACTTGATGTGCCAGAAGAAGCCGGGCTGCTCGGTGTATTCGACTTCTGCATCCGACAGTGCCGTGGCGCAGTGCGGGCACCAGTTGATGATGCGGTGACCGCGGTAAATTAGTCCCTTGTCATAGAGATTGACGAACACTTCCCGCACGGCACGGGAGCAGCCATCGTCCATGGTAAAGCGCTGGCGCGTCCAATCGCAGGAGGCACCCAGCTTTTTGAGCTGCCCTGTAATGCGTGCCTCGTAGGAGTCCTTCCACGCCCATACGCGGCGCAGGAATTCCTCACGTCCGAGGTCGTAGCGTGTCTTTCCCTCGTCCACGCGCAGGCGCTCCTCCACCTTGATCTGCGTGGCTATGCCGGCGTGGTCGGTGCCGGGAACCCACAGGGTATTGTAGCCCTGCATCCGCTTGGTGCGCACCAGAATATCCTGCAGTGTCTCGTCCAGCGCGTGCCCCATGTGGAGCTGACCGGTCACATTCGGGGGGGGAATGACCACCGAAAAGGCGGGCGCGGGATTTGCCGGATCTGGTGTGAAGTATCCCCGGTCGCACCACATCTGATAGATGCGGTCTTCAAATTCCGCAGGGGCATAGGTCTTTGGCAATTCGGTCGTAGGATTCATGCGATAAGCCTCCTGTATTTTCTGTTCTTCAGAGAACCGCTTATTTATTCGGCGGCACTTTGGAAAATGCTGTGTGTGAAATGCCGGGGCGCGGTATAGGTGGTACAACAAAACAAAAACGCCCTCCCGTATCAGGACGAGAAGACGCGGTACCACCTGACTTCGCACCGTGCAGGGCAGAGGGTGCGCACTCCGGGGGAAGATAACGGTTCCTGACCGGCGGACACTGACGCGGGGAACCCGTTCTTGCATCCGCAGCTCCCGGGCGACCTTCGCTCACCGCTCCGCAGGACTTGCACCGACCGTCCATTCTCTGTTGGGGAGCGGGGAGTTACTCCTCCCGTTCACGGCTGTTCGGTATATACCGAAACGTGTTGTGTAGAAAAATACACGCTTCTCCGGCGGCGCAGAGCGCCGCCGGGATATGCGCGACTGAAGGGAACCTTTACCTTACAGGCGTAAAGGCGCCCCGCGTGACTGACCGTGCAGGTCAGTCTCAGTCAGCGTAAACGCTGACCTGCTTCTTGCCCTTCGCGGCGTGCTCGAACCGGACGGTCCCGTCGATCAGTGCGAACAGGGTGTCATCGCTGCCGATACCGACATTGTTGCCGGGATGGATAGCGGTGCCTCTCTGCCGGACGAGGATGTTCCCCGCCAGGACAGCCTGACCGTCGGATCTCTTGACGCCGAGTCGCTTGGACTCGCTGTCCCGACCGTTCTTGGTGGAACCGACGCCCTTCTTATGAGCAAAGAACTGCAAACTGAGCTTCAACATCTTGCTACCTCCATAATAATCAATGTGGGGATGGTTGTTTCCGGAATCGGAGAATGGGTTCTGACCGGACAGCGGACTTACCGTGCTGTGTCCCCGCCGCCATAGGGGCGGTTGACAACCTGCACATCAAGGTAATCCCCGTATTCCTCCAGCATATCGGAAAGCTGCTGGTAGTAGCCGAGGAAAATACCCGACACGGCGTAGCGCTTCAACTCATCTGCCTCGAATTCGGGCAGTGCCGCGCGGCACCGGACCCGGATGGTCGTGGTGTTGTCGTCGATTTCATAATCGACGGATGAGGCGTAAGCGACTTCCACGGTGTTTATCAGGAACATGGTCATAGCGGACAGCGCGGAGCAGAGAATATCCCAGCCCTCCTCGCCGTAGCCCGTGTGACCCCGCTCTTCAAAGCCGTAGAATACACCGCCGCTGCGGTAGAAAGTGATCGTGGTCATGACAATGCGCTCCTTCCTTGCGGGAGAGGCAACACATCAGGCGTCGATCTTGGTGATCTGCACCTTGGTGTAAGGCTGTCTGTGACCGATCTTCTTCTTCTCGTTCTTCTTGGACTTGTACTTCAAAACGTAGATTTTCTTGCCTTTTCCGTTCTTCAGCACCTTACCGGTAACAGTAGCACCGGCAACCGTGGGGGTTCCCGCCTTGAAGCCTGCATCGGTAGAGAGCGCCACGACGTCGAATTTGACCTCGGTGTTCTCCTCCGCATCCAGCTTCTCGACGAAGATGATGTCCTGCTCGTTGACCTTGTACTGCTTTCCGCCTGTCGTGATAACAGCAAACATGAAAAGCACCTCTTTCTTTGAGACTCGCTGACTGGGGCGGCATCGCCATGCGGCGACACCTTAAAAAAGCCCGTTTCAAGCGGCGCCCCATTATAGCATATTCTGTCCCGTTTGTCAAGAGTTTTTGTGATTTTTCCGAAAAAGGCGTCAGAAGCGAGTTTTCGCAGCGGATTCCCGGCATGGTTCACCGCGGATGGGCAACGCAAGATTCCCCCTAAATAGACAGTTTTCCCAAAATGTCGAAACCACCCTTGACAGGCGGCATTTTTTCATGGTATAATGTCAGCAGACTTGAGAATTGCTGATTTATCGGGAGGCACGTCTTTTCCTGCCGGAAAACCGATGTGAATCAGCGTTTCCCTAAATCTGCAAATCTGTAAAAGGGAAGGATATCGTCAGATTATGAGTGAACAGCAAAACACGCCCGCGCTTCCTACCGAGGAGCGTACCGTTTCCGCCGGGAACGGCGCCGTTTGGAATTGCCCGGAGTTCAAGCTCTCCGGCATTTTTTCGTCGCATATGGTGCTTCAGCGCGACAAGCCGATTCGCGTCTGGGGCTTCTCCCGTCACCCCGGCTCGGCTGTGACAGGCGAATTTATGGGGGAGACTGTGCGTGCAACCGTGACCGAGGCGGCACCCGCCGATGGCAGGTGGACGCTGACTTTCTCCCCGCACGCATATACCCGCGAGCCGCAGCGTATGGTCATCCGGGACGAGTCGGGGCATGAGGCGGTACTGGAAGACATCCTGATCGGCGACGTGTGGCTGATCGGCGGGCAGTCCAATGCGGAACTGACGCTGGCACCCTGCATGACGATGACGCCCAGCGTGGAGTTCTCCGAGGAGGACAACTTCCGGCTGTTCACGCAGACGCAGGCGTTTGTTGCAGCCAACCAGATGTACTGCGAGCAGCCTCAGCCCGACATCATCAATCCGGCGTGGTGCTGGAAGCGCCCCGGGCGCGAGGCATCGCTGGAGTTTTCCGCGATGGGCTGGTACTTCGCCCGCGAACTTGCAAAGCAGATCGACGTGCCGCTGGGGCTTGTCATGATGTGCGCAGGCGGCGCCTGCATCCGGGAGCTGATTCCGGAAGAACTGGCACACGCGCAGGGCTACCTGTGCGGTGCCAATGTCCGCGAGGCTGGCTACTATAACGCACTCATTCACCCGCTGGAGGGACTGGCGTTCACGGCACAGCTGTTCTTCCAGGGCGAGAGCGAGGGCGGTGAGCGGGCGCTGGCGGAGAAGTATGCCTATGAGCTGGCGTTGCTGGTTGCAGACGAAAGACAGCGCTTTGCTACGGGATTCCCCTTCTACAATGTTCAGCTTTCCTCCTACCGCGAGGAGGGGGCGGCTTTCTTCCCGTGGCTGGATATCATCCGGATGCAGCAGTTCGATGCGCAGCGTCTGATACCGGATTCCACGTTGACAGTGGATATGGATCTGGGCGCGCCGGAGGGCTATCCTGACTGGGCGCATTCGCCGCGCAAACTGGAACTTGCCGAACGGCTGGCTGCGTTGGTGCTGGCGCGGCAGTACGGCATCGGGAACGAGCGGGAGATCGTCTCCCCCATGCCGGTGGCGGCGTACCGCACAGCGGACGGCAAGAGCGTAACGGTGGAATTTGAGAACGTGGGCGCGGGGCTGACGGTCAGCGGTCACGATCCGGCGGACAGTCTCGGCATGGAGGTCGCGGGCTTTTCGGTCGGCGCTTACGACTACCGCACGCCTGCGCGTGCGACCGTGACAAGCCGGTGCGCCGTGACGGTCGAGATTCCGGAGAATGCTCCCGACGTTTCGCACGTCAGCTATGCGTTCTTCCGTGTGGTCACGCCGGAGAACGCAACCCTGCGCGGCGGCAACAATCTGCCTGCTCCCGCGTTTTCACTCGCACTCTGACCCCTGCAACGAGACACGGCGTTCCCCACTACACAACGATAAGGAGAACCGTTTTGCCTGCTAAAGTATCGCTGCACAGAATCATTCTGACAAAATTCAAGGAATCCCTCTTTTCCGTCACGCCGGTGGTTGCGCTGGTGTGCATCCTGTACCTGACGCCGCTGGTCAGTCTGACCGCACGGGAACTGACCGTTTTCCTGCTGTCCTCCGTGGTGCTGATCATCGGGATGACGCTGTTCAATCTTGGCGCGGATATGGCAATGACTCCGATGGGCGAGCATATCGGCGCGGGACTGACCCGCTCGCGCAAAATCACGGCACTGCTGACCGTCTGCTTCCTCATGGGCGTCTTCATCACGGTGGCGGAGCCGGATCTGCAGGTGCTGGCATCGCAGATAGCCGGAGTCGTCAGCAGTACGATGCTGATTGTTACGGTCGGCTTCGGCGTTGGGCTGTTCCTGCTGATGGCGGTGCTGAAAATGCTGTTTCATAAGTCGCTGTCCTCCATGCTCATGTTCTTCTACATGACGCTCTTTGCCCTGACTGCGCTGGTAGTGGTCAACGGCAATGTGGATTTTCTTCCCATGGCGTTTGACTCCGGCGGTGTGACGACGGGACCCATTACGGTGCCCTTTATCATGGCACTGGGCGTCGGTATCGCCGCGACGCTGGGCGGACGCGACGTAGGGGAGAACAGCTTCGGTCTGGTGGCGCTCTGCTCCATCGGTCCCATCCTGGCGGTTCTGCTTTTGGGTATCACGGCGGACAGCGGCAAGGTCAATATCCAGCCGTCCTACGATCTGGCGGACGATTTCGGCGTGGCGCTGGGGCGCTCGCTCCTGACGACGTCGGGTGAGGTTTTGCTTGCGCTGGGGCTTATCGTGCTGTTTTTCCTGATTCTGCAGGTCACGTGCCTGAAGCTCCCCGTCCGTAAGGTGGGGCAGATCGGGATCGGTATCCTGTACACCTTTGCAGGACTCGTGCTGTTTCTGTCGGTCGTCAATGTCGGGTATATGCCGATCGGGTACAAGCTGGGAACCGAACTGGCGTCCAGCCACCCGGTTGCGCTGGTCGTGTTCAGCTTTATCCTCGGCATGGTGGTCGTGCTGGCAGAGCCGGCTGTCCATGTGCTGAATAAGCAGGTCGAGGACATCACAGCCGGACACGTCAGCAAGAGATCCATGATGATCGCGCTGAGCGTCGGTGTCGGGATTTCCATCGGTTTGTCCATGCTGCGTATCCTGCTCGACTTCAGCATTCTGTACTACGTCATTCCCGGTTACCTCATCTCGCTGGGACTGTCCTTCTTTGTTCCCGGTCTGTATACCGCCATCGCCTTTGATTCGGGCGGTGTTGCCAGCGGACCGCTGACCTCCAGCTTTATTCTGCCCTTTGCCGTAGGCGCCTGCATGGTGGCACAGGGGCAGTCACATATTCTGAGCGATGCCTTCGGCGTGGTGGCTATGGTGGCTATGACTCCGCTTATCACCATTCAGCTGCTCGGCTTCCGCTCCGTCGTGACCCGTCGCGTGCGGGCAAAGATTGCCATGCGGCGCATCCTGCTGGCGGACGACGAGCAGATCATTGATTTCATGTAAGGGAGGCACCGACGTATGAGAAGAAAAAAGAAATCCGCTGGCACGGCATCTGCGCCGGCGCAGAATGCGGCGGCACCGGCTCAGACGGCACCTGCCGTTGCGAGTGAGGCGCCGGTGCGCCTCAAGCTGCTGGTGACGGTAGTCAACCGCTCCAAGACGGAGTTTTATGCCGACTACCTGCAGTCCAATTTCCACATCAATTTCCAGACCATCCTGGCGGCGGAGGGAACTGCCGACAGCGATACACTGCGCCTTCTGGGACTTACGGACAGCTCCAAGGGCGTGATCTTCAGTGTTGTGCGGGAGGATCAGGCACACGCTGCCCTGATGGGGCTGGAGGGAAAATTCGGCTCCATCAAGAACGGGAAAGGCATTGCCTGCACCGTCCCGCTGACGGGTACCATCGGGGTTGCCATTTATCGCTTCCTCGGCAATATTACCGCCTGAGCGACCGGGCGCAAGAAAGGGAGATATACCATGAGTCATTCTTTTGAGTATGAAATGATATACGCCATTGTCAACGCCGGATTCGCCGATGCGGTTATGGAGGCGGCACGTGAGTACGGCGCGCGCGGCGGCACGGTCATCCACGCCAAGGGCACCGGCTGCGAACGGGGACGCCGAGCAGATGTTCGGCATTACGGTTCAGCCGGAAAAGGAGATCGTTATGATCATCGTACCGACCGAACTGCGCAACGACATTCTGCATACCGTCTATCAGAAGGTGGGGCTGAAAACGCCGGGGCAGGGAATTGCCTTCTCCCTGCCGGTGGAGGAGGTCGTCGGCTTCGGCAAGGAGAAGCAGCTGACGGCGGACGGCACAGAGGAATAAAGGCGATCCCGCTCCGAGCCGGAATAGGGAAACAGCACCGTTCCGTCGGGCAAGCCGACCGTGCGGTGCTGTTCTCTCGTTCATCCGATGCGGACAGCGGGGCGGCATCGGTTGCTGCATTCGCTCACACGCCGTAAAATAACGGAGCAAAACCATATTCGTCAAGAGGAGGAGATATTCTATGAATTGCTTTGAAAACGTGAAGAAGAACTTCGGCTTTGGCTGTATGCGCCTGCCCATGAAGGACGGCGAGGTAGACAAAGCGGAGATGTGCCGCATGGTCGATGCCTTCCTTGCGCGCGGATTCAATTATTTTGACACAGCGCACGGGTACCTGGGCGGAAAGAGTGAGATCGCCGTCCGGGAATGTCTTGCCGAACGCTATCCGCGTGATGCGTTTATTCTGACCGATAAGCTGACCGGTTCGTATTTCCATTCCGAGGCAGACATCCGTCCCTTTTTCGAGAGCCAACTGAAGGCGTGCGGCGTGGAGTATTTCGATTTCTACCTCATGCACTCGCAGAACAAGGAGATTTTTGAAAAATTCAGGGCTTGCAATGCCTATGAAACTGCGTTTGCCCTCAAAGAGGAGGGCAAGGTACGCCATGTCGGACTGTCCTTCCATGACCGTGCCGAGGTGCTGGATGAGATTCTGACTGCTTATCCGCAGGTGGAGGTTGTGCAGATTCAGTTGAATTATGTGGACTTTGAGGATGCCGCTATCCAGTCGCGCCTGTGCTATGAGGTGTGCCGCAAGCATGGCAAGCCGATCGTTGTCATGGAGCCGGTAAAGGGCGGCACGCTGGTCAATCTGCCGGAAGATGCCCGCGCTGTGCTGGAAGGCTTGCATGGCGGCAGTCCTGCCAGCTATGCCATCCGTTTTGCCGCCGGATTTGACGGTATCTTCATGGTGCTTTCCGGCATGAGCAATCTGGAGCAGATGGAGGATAACCTGTCCTACATGGCGGATTTCAAGCCTCTGAACGAGACAGAACGTGCGGCGGTTTCCAAGGTGTGTGCCATCCTGCGCGCCCAGCACATGATCCCCTGCACGGCGTGCCGCTACTGTACGGACGGATGTCCCATGCACATATCCATCCCCGATCTGTTCGCCTGCCTGAACGCCAAACAGATTTATCACGACTGGAACGCGGATTACTACTACGAGGATGTCTATACCAAGCAGAACGGTAAGGCTTCCGACTGCATTGCCTGCGGAAAATGCGAACGCATTTGCCCCCAGCACCTGCCCATTCGGAAGCTGCTCCGCGATGTGGCAGCTGAATTTGAACATCGGGCGGACTGAAGCCTGTGCATATACGGAAAGGAAAGGTATATTCCCATGATTGAAGCGATTCTTACAAGAGCAAACGCAACCCGCAAAGTGCGGATCACGGTCAAAACGCTGACCGTCCTGACGGTGGTTATTCTTGCGGTGGCACTGCCGCAGCTGGTACATCTCGCAGCAGGAGCGGCGGGCGGCGTTACATGGCTGCCGATGTATCTGCCTGTTCTGCTGGGTGGTTGCCTGCTGGGAGCCCGCTGGGGACTTATTGCCGGCATTGCTTCGCCGGTCGTCAGTTTTCTCCTGACCTCGCTGACCGGAAACGCCATGCCTGCGGCTGTCCGCCTGCCCTTCATGGCGGCAGAGCTGGCGCTCATGGCGCTGGTGACCGGGCTGTTTTCCGACGCGATCGTCAAACGGGCGTGGATGGCGTTTCCCGCCGTCCTGCTGGCGCAGGTGTCCGGCAGGGCATTCTTCCTTCTGCTGGTCACATTGTTTCAGAGCGTGGTTCCCTTTACCCCTGCCGTGATCTGGGGACAGATCAGAACCGGACTGTACGGTCTTGCCTTGCAGGCGGTGCTGGTGCCGCTGGCTGTTATCAGTCTGCGGCGGCTGGCTGATACCGGGGAGCGCGACCGTGACTGATCTTGAACGCGCAAGGCAGCTTCTTCCCGGACACAGCATTGCCCTGTGCCGGGGAGAGGAACTGCTGACCGATGATGCACGCGGCATCGCGCCGATGATGAATCTGCTGGCGGCAGGGCAGGATCTGCACGGGTTTTCTGTCGCCGATCTTGTGGTCGGCAGGGCGGCGGCGTTGCTGTTTGTCCGGGCGGGTATCGTAGCGGTGTATGCTGCCACGCTTTCCTGCGGCGGCAGGGACGTGCTGGCAACGCACGGGATTCGGGTGGAGTACGGGATTCTTACCGACTGCATCCGGAACCGTGCCGGAACCGGTGTCTGCCCTATGGAACAGGCGGTGTCCGGCGTCGATGATCCGGAGATTGCCTACCGCCTGATTGGGGAACGACTTTCTGCTCTGCGTGCCGGGCAATAACGGCTGCGCGGCATCGGCTTGCCTTGTTGCTTCGACACCTGCGGCGGATGCGGCAGTTTTGCTCGCCGGTTTTTCTAAGGAACCACTGATTTATTCGGCGGCACATCTTCGGCACATCTTCGGCACATCTTTTCCCGCCTGCTTCTTGCCGAAAAACTCGATGTACATCCAGTACATCTTGAGTTTTTCGCAATCGCAGACGAAAAAATCTGTACCGAATATGCACCACCTCATTAAATCAGCGTTTCCCTAACGTATCAATATTGTTTTGCTCCCATTGCTTGCAAACGCATACAAAATGTGCTATAATATCCCTGTTCGGAAGCAATTTCCGTCCGGAAACGAGGTGTAAGCCGATCATGAAATCTCTGCGGGAACTGTACCGCATCGGGCGGGGGCCGTCCAGCTCCCATACAATAGGACCACAGCGGGTGGCGGAATACGCAATCGAAACGTATGGGGCACGGCGGTTCCGCGTCGAACTGTTCGGCTCTCTGGCAATGACGGGAACAGGTCACGGAACAGACCGCGTTCTCCGCAAGGTGCTGGGTGACGGCACGGATATCCGTTTCAACACAACGGAAAAGAATCTGCCGCATCCCAACACCATGAAGCTGTACGCGTTGCGGGACGACGGCACGGCGGAGTACCTGTTCACTGCCACCAGCGTCGGCGGCGGGAGCGTATGTATTGACGGGCAGACGCTGTCTGAGGGCGGGGAAGTGTACCCGGAGCGGGATTTTGCCGCGGTCCGGGCGTTTGTTGCGCGGGAGGGAATGACACTGCCCGACTATGTCCGCCTGCGGGAGCCGGACGTGTATCCCTACCTGCGGGAGGTATGGCACACCATGCGTGCCTGCGTGGAGCGCGGACTGAATCGTACCGGCACGCTGAGCGGCGGGCTGAATCTTGCGCGCAAGGCAAGCCTGCTCCGGAGCGAGAACACCAAATTCGAGCCGTCCCTCATGCATGAAAACCGCAAGGTTTCCGCCTATGCCTTGGCGGCGGCGGAGGAGAACGCGGATAACGGTGTGATTGTGACGGCACCAACCTGCGGCGCGGCAGGCATTGTCCCGGCGGTTCTGTACTATATGTACGAGAACTGCGGCGTCGGCGAGTCAGAGCTGCTGGATGCGCTGGCGGTGGCAGGCGTGATCGGAAACGTGGTCAAGCAGAATGCCTCTATCAGCGGCGCGGAGTGCGGCTGTCAGGCGGAGGTCGGCGTGGCGTGCGCCATGGCGGCGGCTGGTCTGGCGCAGATATACGACCTGGACGCGGAGGGTATTGAATGCGCGGCGGAAATCGCGCTGGAGCATAATCTCGGGCTTACTTGTGACCCGGTGCTGGGACTGGTGCAGATCCCCTGCATCGAGCGCAATGCCATGGCGAGCATCAAGGCGTTCAACGCCGTCATGCTGGCAAAGTCACTGGAGAGCAAGCATAAGGTGTCCTTTGACCAGATTGTGGAGGTCATGTATGAAACCGGCAAGGATCTCGCTGCGGGGTATCGGGAGACCTCAACAGGCGGTCTTGCGCGGATATACGGGGAGGCTTGGGCTGCGCAGGGGAAGGGGGAGCAGGAATGAATGTGACGGAACTGAGCGGCACTGCGCTCGGCGGTCTGGTCTTTCTGCCCGCCTGCGTGGAGGCGGACACGCCGCTTCTGGTGTACCTGCACGGGGCAGGCGAACGGGGAACACGCACCGACCATATGTGCCGTCACGGCATTCCGCGCCTGATCGTGCGGGAGGGGTGGGAAATACCTGCCATCGTGCTTTGCCCGCAATGCCCGGCGGAATTCGTATGGGACAATGTGGTGCGGGAGGTCAAGTTCGTGATCGACGACACGGTCAGCCGCTTCGCCGTGCGAACCGACCGTATTTCGCTGACCGGTTGCAGTATGGGCGGCTTCGGCGCATGGGAGATGGGCATGACCTACACGGGCTTCTTTGCCGCGCTGGCACCGATCGCCGGCGGCGGTCGTTCCTTCCGTGCGTCCAACCTGCGCACGACGCCAGTCCGCGCCTACCACGGGGCGGAGGACGAACTGGTTCCAGCTGTGTATTCCAGTCTGATGACGGATGCCGTCCGTGCCTGTGGCGGCGATGCGGAACTGACGCTTCTGCCCGGTATGGGGCACAATGAGGGCATTGAATATGCCTACGAACACACGGATGTGACGGAATGGCTGATTTCCATGCGGCGGACGGATCATACGCCCGTGCCGGAATTTCTGAGCGAGTATTTTTGAAGATAAGCGGAGGATACGGTATGTTGGAAGGAATGGTGCGGAAGCAGACGGAAAAGCAGGCGCAGACGCTGGACAGCTGGCTGGAAAAGCACGACCGGGAGGTTCCGTTCCCGGATGGGGTTCGTCTGCACGGGGACCAGGATTACATGGGTGACGGGAAGCTCTGTCACAGGATGGACGTGTATGAACCGGAACTGAATCCGAAGGAGGGACCCGTGCTGGTCAATTTTCACGGCGGCGGGTTTCTGCTCGGGAAAAAGCAGGTCAACCGCCTGTTTTGCGCGGATATGTGTCTGCATGGCTTTACCGTGTTTTGCCCGGAATATCCGCTGGTTCCGGAGGTCGGCATTTTTGACATTTTCCGCGACCTGACCGTGGCAGTGAACAGGGCAGGCGAGGAAGCGGCGGCACGCGGGCAGGACGGTGTCTGCCTGTGCGGGGACAGCGCCGGAGCATACCTGTGCGTTTATCTTGCCGCGATGCGGGAAAATCCGGCTATGGCGGAAGCGGCGGGAGGCAGTCCGGGCGTGCCGCGGATACGGGCACTGGGACTTATCAGCGGGATGTTCTATACCTGCCGTCTGGATTCCATCGGGATGTTCCTGCCGGATATGCTGTACGGAAAGGGCTGGCGTAAGCGTCCGTTCCGTCCCTATACGGATCCGGAGTATACTGCGCGGGCGGGAAACCTGCCGCCGTCCTTCCTTGTGACGGCGCGGGGAGATTTCCTGCGGCACTACAGCCGCCGCTTTTACCGGGCGATCTCCCGGGACAGTGCGGCGCATTGCCTGCTGGATATCCAAGGAGACAGACCGCTGTCGCACGCTTTTTCCGCTATGCTCCCGGAAACGCCGGAGGCGCGGTATGCAAACGGGCAGATGGCGGCATTCCTGCTAAGGCATTGCTGATTAACACAGCTTTGCATTTCCCCGCACGGCGCACGGCTGGTGCCTCTGCGCATCCGGAATTGTGCGGTGCTGCCTTGCCCGGTTGCAGGGCGAAAGAAGCCGGAAGGCGATGACAGGTCTGGTCATCGCCTTCCGGCTTTCTCCTGATGTGCTGCGGTGTCAATCCTTCTGCACGATGGTGATATTGGACGGCTGAATGCCGGTCTGCTCAAACACCACGGCGTTGATCTGCGCCAGCTGTGCGGGCTGGAGCGCACCTTTGTTCTGCACGACGATGTTTGCATTGTCGCCGCTGATGACTGCCAGACATTTTGCAAAGCCCTTGCCCTGCAGCAGGGATTCAATGTTGGCTTCCTTTTCCATGTCCTTCGCCAGTGCCTGCAGTTCCTGCATAGCCTGCGCCTTGACATCCTCGGTTGCCTTGTCGTTCCGGACGACGGCGTTCAGCACCTCGATTGCCTCATCCCGCGCCTTCTTGCGGCTGACCTCGACCGTGGAGAAATAGGCATCCGAGCCGGTCGGGGTCGTGGGGGACTTGTCGTCGCCGACGGCTGAGGTTGTCAGATTGGTGCCGTAATTGGTGGACATTCCGGCGCTCGCCTTGTAGTCATAGCCGTCATGGTCGTTTGCCTTGGAGAAAAACGCCCAGTTGAGTGCGACCGCCGCACCGATCACCACGACAGCCCCGGCAATAATCAGGTTCCGGCGTCCGATCTTCCGGAAAAAGCCCTTGACCTGTTCCCACTTGTTGTTCGTATCCATACGTATGCCCTCCGTTCAGATTTGGTTACACAGCACTGTATGCGCATCGGGAGCGGAATATGCCCCGATTTTTCTTTCCGCCCCGCTATCCCTTTGCCGTGACAAAGATGCAGTTGCTCCCGATGCCAAAGACCGAGCTGAGCAGGGATGTGATCTCCCGCCGGACGCCGGGATCTCCCCCGCCGGAGCAGACAATTCCGATGCCCCGTATGGCAGGTGCCTTTTCGGTCAGGAATACGAGGGATTTGCCGGATCCGGAGCCGATCGTGACGTACAGGCGCGACGTGCCGGAGGCGGCGCTTTTTTCGTCCGTGGCGTAGACATACTCATATCCGCCAGCCAGGCTGACGATAACCCGGACATCGCCCGCGCCCGCCACCTGCGCACAGATGGAGGCTATGCGGCTTTCCAGCGCTTGCCGGTAGGCGTCCAGGCTGACCTCATACGCTTCTCCCGGCGCACGGGCGGGCATTTCGGTCGCCTGCCCGCTCCCGTCGCTGATGCCGGGAATCAGACGGCTGCCTCCCAGCAGGAGAAACAGCCCGACCGCGCCGCCGAGCAGGGCAGGAATCAGCTTTTTCTTCATGGTGCCCGCCGCCTGCGGGGCGGACGGGGGATCGCAGGGAATTGTCATAGGCAAAAAACCTCCGGAACACTTGCCGTTGCCTGTTGCGCGGATCATGCCACGGACAGCGTGACCGGACAGCCCAGCGCGTCGGCAAACCATTTTTCTATGTCGTGCGGATTGCGCAGCGCGGAGGAGCCGGACAGACTGATGCGTACCGATTCCAGCCGTGCGTTGCCCGCGCCTTCCAGGGAAACCGCCACGCGTGCCTGCACCGCCGCATCGCGTTCGGGGATGCCGAAGGTGTTACGTAGAGCCGCGTACACCCATTGCTCCACCTCCGCTTCCCCTGCCGCAGAGAGACTGCCTGCGAGGTCGTCAGACCCGACCGTGCCATCATCCGGTGGGAGAACACCGGACTGCTCCAGCCGTCCGCGCAGATCGTCCGTCCCGCCAGCCGCTATGTCACGGAGCAGGGAGAGCCCCCGCGCGAGCGGTACCAATATGGCAAGCAGTACGCAAAGTCCGGCTACTGCCCGGAAGGCGGCGGAACTTTTTCCGTTCCTGTCGCCGGGAAGCAGGAATTCCAGCACTCCCACGCCGAGCGACAGCAGGATCAACGGGTACAGCCCGGCGGACACAGACATGGCGCCCTCCTTTCAGCCCAGCGCACTGCCACAGGCGATCAGTACGCAAAGCGTGAGAATAAAGAAAACGGAGCATAGACTGACAGCCCCTGCCATATAGCCGTACAGTTCGGCTACATCGTCCAGCAGACGCGCATCGGCGGCACAGTCCAGTGAGGACGCCGCGACCGACGCCAGCCGGATGACAGCCCGGAAAAGCAGCAGTTCGACCAGCACCGGCAGAAGCAACAGCCCCAGCAGCAGTACGCCACACACACCGCAGATGCTCCGTAGCAGATCAACCCCCGCCGCCACGGAGCCCAGCGAACCGGACACCGCACTGCCTGCGACCGGGAGCAGATTGCCGACGGCATACTTGATGCCCTTCATGCGAAGCGAGTCCGCACGTGCGGACAGAACGCTCTGGCATCCCAGCAGCGCCGAAAGCAGAAAGGTGATCGCTCCCAGAAACCCGGTATACGCCTTGCGCACCCAGCTGCCTATTGCCTCCATCCGGTAGCGTAGCCCCAGTGCGCTGAGCAGCGAAAGCGACAGGCAAATGCCGCAGACTGCCGGGGTCACGTCGGCGCACAGGTATTCCGCCACGTTCAGAAATACCAGCATCAGCCCCTCGCCAACCGTTGCCTGCGTAAGGTTGCCGCCGAGTACATACAGCGTACCCATGACCGGGAGCATACCGGCACACAGCCGGTTCAGCTGGGAAAGAAAGGTCGTGACGGTTTGCGCGACTCCGACAGTCAGACTGACCAGCGCCGCCGCGACGGCGAGCCGGATGATAAAGCCCGTCAGTTCTCCAGCCCGTCCGCCGACGGCGGCACTGAGATGCCCCAGCAGGGAGGAAATCAGCAAAAGCCCCAGCAGAGTCGAGAGCAGTCGGACAGCATCCGGCAGACGCAGACCAAGCGCGCCCAGCAGAGCGGACAGCATCCCGGGGAGCGAGACTCCCTCGCGGACGGCTGCCAACGCCTCGTCCGGATCGGTCGAGAACAGCCCGTCCGGCAGGAGCGGGATAAGCTCCTCGGGCAGGGAATCCGGCAGAGCGGCGTAGGCGGGCGGCAGGGTGATACCTTCCGTTTCTGCCTCCGGGGCGTTGCCTGCCGCCTGTGCGGCACTGTCCTCTGCCCGCGCCGGCACGCAAAGGCAGGCAAACAGAAGCAGGACAAGGACAGCGGCACATATCGGTTTTCTCTTTTTCGTCATATCTTTTTTCATTTGCTTCACCCTGCGCTCAGCAGCCCTGCCACCGTGTCCGCGACCGCACGCACCAGCGGCAGAGCCAGCACCAGTATTTCCAGCCGCCCCGCCGTCTCGACCCATGCCGCCAGCGCCGTTTCGCCGCTGTCCCGGCAGATGCCGGCACACAGCTCGGTGGCAAAGGCAAGCCCCAGTGAACGGAGCAGGATCCGGCGCGTGTCCGCCGGGAGGGCGTCGTCCAGCAGGGTGGTCATGTCGGACAGCACCCCTGCGGCAAGCGACAGGATGGCGCCCAGCAGGACGACCGATGCGGACAGACGGAGAAACGGTGCCCATTCCGGTTTGTACGACCGCAGGACTGACAGCGCGCACAGCGCGGTCATGCACAGAACACAAAGCTTTGCCACGGTCAGAAGCCAAACACGGTGCAGATCAACTCGAACAGATCCGCAATCTGCTGAATCAGCAGAAGCAGAACGACCACAATGCCCGCCAGTGTCACCAGCATGGACTGTTCGTCCCGCCCCGCCTTGGACAGAAGCTGGCAAGCAACGGCGACCAGCAGTCCAACGCCCGCCACCTTGATGATCAGACTGATATCCATGCATTTACCATAGCAGTATTGCCGCTGCCAGCGCACACGACAGGCACAGTGCGCTGTCCGTGCGGGTGCGGGCGGGCAGGGAATCTGCCAGCCTGCCTCGCTGTTCCTCCAGCGCGGAGAGATAGTAGTCACAGCGTCCGACCTGCTCTGCCCGGTGGGTGTGCCCCAGTTCGCGCGCGAAGCAGGTCAGCAGGCGTTCGGATTCTGTTCCCAGATAGCCACGGCTTTCATGCAAAAGCAGGGGAAGGGAAGCGGCGGGGCGCCCGCCGGATGTCCGATCCTGCCCCCGGCAGGCGGCAAGCACCGAGGGATCGACCGTGGCGAGTATTTGCCCGATGGGCATGGAGAAGCAGTCAATCTGCCCGCGGATAAAGCGCAGGAGTGACAGGTAGCCGTCCAGTACCCCCACACGCCGATGTTCATAGCGTGCCAGCAGCAGTGCAATGTAAAGCCCCGCCCCGACAAGGAGCAGGGAACCGAACAGCTTTGCCGTCATACCGATTCCTCCCGCGCATCCGCGCCGCCCGTAATTGCGGGCATCTTTGCCTGTTCCGTATGCGAATACTTGGCAGTGCCCGTCAGTGTCCGGTAATTTCTGCCTCTGCTGCATCCCACTGCGTGATGCGGTAGCGGAATCCGCCGGCTCCGTCCCGCGTCAGCCCCACATAGGCAGAGAACAGGCGCGCCTCGTGGAGCAGGCGCAGTCCCGTCCGATGCAGAAGCTCGGCACAGTCCGCGGCATGGGCACTTGCGACCAACGGCACGCCGCCGTGGTGCGCCTCTACCAATGCCATGGCTTCGGTGCAGTCCCCGATCTCGTCACACAGGATAACCTGCGCCGACAGCGTCCGTGTTGCGATTTCCACTCCCAGCGCCCGGGGATATCCCACCAGCACATCCAGACACAGCCTCGGATCGTCCGTACCATAGCACAGCTCGGAACGGCTGTCTACCAGCACCGTCCGCAGCGGGGTGGGCGGTGAGGCAAGCCCCACTGCCACGCCGCGCAGCAGGGTTGTCTTCCCCACGCCGGGCGCACCGTACAGCAACAGTCCGCGCGGGGATCCGGCGGCAAGACTGTCCCGGACCAGGCGCACGATCCGGTCGCCGACCGACCGATGGGGGTGTGGCAGGCGGATGCACAGTCCCGTGACCGAACGCAGTCCCAGTACGCGTCCTTCCTCGCATGCCGCCCGTCCTGCCACGCCGACCCGGATGCCGCCGGGCAGGGTAAGGAAGCCCTGCGCGATATCCTGACTGTAAGCGTACAGCGATCCGCCGCACAGCGCGGACAGTACATCGGACAGATCGTCCCCGTCCAGCCGCAGATCTGTCGTCAGGTTTTCGCCATCCACGGTCAGTGTGACATACCGCCCTGCCCGCAGGCGAATCTCCTCGATCTCCGACTGCCCGGTTGCCCGTGCCGTCAGCGCATCGGACAGAGCCGTCGCCAACGCAGGCGGGAGTCGGTCGGTCAGGGCAGGGGGCAGGGAAGCAGATGCATGCAGAACGGTTCGGGCGGCAGGACGCATTGCCCCGACCGCAGGCACGGACGGCGGCTGCGGGTGGGATGCTGTTGGTACGCTCCACGCGAAGCGCGGCAAGACTGCCTGCCCCATGACCATTCCCCCTTCCGTCCCGCGCTGCGGTACACCCCCACTGTATGGCGCCCGCCCCGGAAATATGACAGGGATGCAAAAAAGCCGCCCAGGGCGGACGGCTTTCAGGATTATACCGGCGTTGGTCTTAACGGGACTCGTCCCCGGTCGCGGTTTCGGTTTCTGTTCCGGTAGCGACTGTTTCGTCATCCGAGGGACGGACTTCCTCGTAGCGGATCAGCTCCTTTACAAAGACCCACTGCTCCGGATAGTTGGACTGATAGAATCGTATGGCGCGTTCGCTGTGCGAGACGACATGGCGCACGCCGCGCTCATCCAACTGCCGGCACAGGTCGGCGGCAAAGGCAAGCACGGAGGTACGATTGTCCGTCGCGCCGGGGGCATACTTGGCGGCGAAGGCGGCATTGTCTGAGACGGTCTTCTGCAGGATCTCAAACTTTTTCCCGTCTTTCATGGTGAAGGTGACGGACAGTCCCTTGTCACCGTCGCAATCCACGCGGCACAGCGTTACGTCGTCCCACGTGTAGGCGGCAGTCTGTCGGAAGAAGTTGGTCGATATGCCGTTCTCCGACACAAGCCGATAGGTGTTGACTGACACAGCACCGCAGGCAAGTATCAGTACCAGCAGTACTCCGGACAGCAGGTTCGCAAAGCGGCGGGTGCCGAGAATGCTGTGTCTGGCGCTCTTCGCCGTGCCGAGCGGCTTTTTTCGTTCATAATCCTCCTGGGATGGCAGGTACTGGAGCATCAGCACGCACTCCAGCAGCACGAATGCCACGATGATACAGGGAATCTGCGCGGACATAACGGCATAGGCGGGCGTATCCCCGCTGCGCGCCTCAACGACGGATGCCGTGATCCGTCCGACCGCAAAAATATACAGTGCCATCAAGGCAAGAATGAGTACCGTTCCGGCGACGAGAAACAGGCATCCGCGCCCGCCGGTGTTTTGTTTTTTCTGATTCACGGGCAACCTCCGTCAATCCAGCACACGCAGGCGACTGACTGCCGGGAAGCCTGCCGTCGCAATGCGCGCCGTAATCTCCTGCTCGCTCAGCGCAGGCGTCACAAAGGACAGACGCCCCGGTTGATGCCGCACGGCTTCTGCGCCTCCGAAGTGCGCTGCCAGACTGTCTGTCGCTTCTGCCGGCGCGTCAAAGACAAGCAGATTCCGGCAAACGGAGGCGGCAAATTCGGTCACGTCATCGGCACTGGCGTCTTGCCATACCGGTGCAGCGGCGGGGTCGGCGTGGGTTGCTTCCATAATGTCGGAGACGACCGCGCTGGCGGTGGGCAGTTTGCCTGCACCGGGACCGTAGAACATGACTTCATCGACCATATCGGCACTGACCAGAATGCCGTTGAACACGCCGCTTACGCCGGCAAGCGGGTTTCCGCCCGGCACAAAGCGCGGGGCGACCATAGCAAGAATCTTACCGGTCTGCGCATCGCGGCTGGCATATCCGATCAGCTTGACCGCACCGCCCATGGCGCGCGCCAGCGCGGCATCGTCTGCCGTCACGCGCGTGATGCCCTCGCAGTGGATGCTGTCCGGATCAATGCGCTTGCCGAACGCCATTGCCGCCAGGATAACGGTCTTGCGTGCGGCGTCCAGTCCTTCAATGTCAGCGGTCGGATCCTTCTCGGCGTAGCCTTTTTCCTGCGCGTCCCGGAGAACGTCGGCCAAGGGCGTGCCCTTGGTTTCCATTTCGGTCAGGATGTAGTTGGTGGTGCCGTTGAGGATGCCGCTGACCGACCGGATGTGATTCTGCGCAAGATCCTCGCGCAGGGGGCGAATGACGGGAATACCGCCGCCCACGCTTGCCTCAAACAGGTAGGAGACGCCGTGCGTCCGCGCCAGCGCCAGCAGCTCGGTGCCGAAGGTCGCAACCACCTGCTTGTTGGAGGTCACGACGCTCTTGCCTGCCTCCAGCAGGGCTTTGGTGAAATCGTAGGCAGGGTGCGCGCCGCCCATCATCTCCGCGACCACCGATACCTCCGGGTCGTTCAAAATGACCTGAAAATCGTGGGTGATCAGATTCCGGAAGGGGCTGTCCGGGAAGTTCCGCAGATCGAGGATGTATTTGATCCGGATCGGTTCGCCGACCCGCGCCTCAATGAGTGCCCGGTTATGGGTCAGCACCTCGGCTGTGCCGCTGCCGACAACGCCGAAGCCCAGAAGTGCCGCGTATTTCATAGGTAGATGTCCTTTCCGCTTGGTTTCTCCAGTATTGTACCACAAAACCGGGAAAAATGCAAACGGATATACGGAAAAAAGTATTGAATTTCTGAAAATAATGTGGTACAATGAAAAGACCCGTCGGACGGGTCGGGAGGATACGGTGATATGGGATCTCAGATCGGAAGCAAGACAAACGTCAAGATATACGTTCTCAACCTGATGATGGCGGTCGGCTATCCGCTGGACTTCAACACGCTGAACGAGGCACTCCGCCAGACCGATTTCATAGATTATTTTGATTTCGCGGACGCCTTCCACACCATGGAGGATGACGGTCTGCTGGAGGCGTCCGGTGTCAACCGGCTCGGTGAGCCGTGCTATGCCGTCACGGCAAAAGGCGCTTGCGTGGTAGAGAGCATGCGGGGGAACATCCTGCCGTCTGTGCTGGAGGACAGCGTGGTCTGCGCCATGCGCTACCTGGATTTCAAGCACCGGGGGGTCAAGCTGTCCTGCCGGATCGAACCGTGTGCCGGAGGGGGATGCCATATCCTCTGCTCGGTCACCGAGCGGGACAAGACAGTGCTGTCCGTGACACTGTGGGTAGAGGACGAACAGACCGCCCGGCGGATGGAGGATCAGTTCCGCGCACATCCGGAGAACACGTACCGGGGCGTTCGTGCCCTGCTGACCGGCAATGTCAATTACCTGTTTGACCACTGAGACGGAACCATGGGACAGCAGTCCCGGGCGGTTGATTTTTATAACAGATTTTGGGGGGCTTCCGAAAGGAAGCCCCCCAAAAAATCTGTCATGTGGCTGGACTGAAACGGCGCCAAAACGCCGTCATGGTTTCCCGCCCGGCGCCGCCGGAGACGGTAAATCTTCTCCCGGCGCCAGCGGCGAGAACAGCCGGCAACCCTGCGCGCGAAACACCCGAATCATCCGGTGCAGCTCGTCCGGAGACAGCCCCAGCTTTTTCCCCAGACAGGCAGGGCAAAGGAAATCCCTGCACTGTCTGCTGATATACTTGTAGTTGAGCGCCGCCTCATCGCCGGTCATGCCGGCGCCGCAGACGATGCAGAAGGCGTCCGCCATTATCCGCGCCGGCGTCCCTTCTCCCGTACGAACTTCGCGCGGAACAGCTTGCAGGAGTGTCCGGCAACATAAACGAACAGGTCATCCTTCTTTTCGCCCAGTTCCTCGCCGGTGATGATGTCGCACAGCGACAGCCGGACGCCGGATGCCGCCGGAACGCCCAGCTCGGCGAAGGTGATCTCAGCCATACGCGCGTCCCCGCAGAAGTTGAACACGCCGATTGCAAACTCGTTTCCGGCAAGATGGCGAACCATTGCGGTCCAGCCGTTGTCCTGCCGCACAAGGTAGGGCGGGCGGCACTCCGCATCCTGATTCAGCGCGATCAGGCGGGGGTTCTGGAGCAGTGCGCGGTACTGGTCATCCATGCTGCGCAGATCGGCTCCGATCATCAGCGGTGCGCCGCAGAAGCACCAATAGGCAAACTGCATCTCGTACTCAACGTAGTTGTTGCAGTCTGCACGCCCCACATTCCCCTGTCCGTTCATGCCGATCGTCAGCATATCCATGTCATTGAAGCAGCCGGCGGCATTGGCATTGAACTTGCCTATCTGGCTCTTGGCGATGTCTGCGGTGGAAGCGAACGTATCCACGATATCGCCGGTGGAACGATACATATGGGCTCCGATGCTGCGCATCCAGTTCCACGGTTCCTGTACGCCCCAGTTGCAGGCGGAGAACAGGATGTCCCGACCGGACGCGCGGAGCGCCATCGCCATCTGCAGGTAACGGTGCTGACAGTTGGCAAAGGAGGGGAAGTAGCAGAAATCATACTTCAGGAAATCCACGCCCCACGAAGCAAAGGTGCGCGCATCCTGGTATTCGTGGTCAAAGGAGGACGGGAAGCCTGCACAGGTACGGATACCGGCGCAGGAATACATTCCGAACTTCAGTCCCTTGGAATGGACATAATCGGCGATGAACTTCATGCCGTGGGGGAATTTTTCCGGGTCGGCGACCAGCTCACCGTTCTCGTTGCGCTCCCGCATCGACCAGCAGTCGTCAATGACGACATACTTGTAGCCCGCGTCGCGGTAGCCGCGCTCGACCATCACATCCGTGATTTCCAGCATCATTTGCTCGTTGATATTGGGTCCGAAGGTATTCCATGTGTTGAAGCCCATAGGGGGCGTCTGTGCCAGCATTGCCATGGTTGATTCTCCTTGCATATTTTATGGTGAGTTTTTCGGAACCCCGGTCTGCCCGTCCGTAACCGACTTGCCGAACCGGTGCTTCCCTGTATGTTTTCCCGGCGTACTGCCGGTAAAAACCGATGATGTGCGCTATCCGAGCGCCAGCTCCTGCCACAGAGCGTACACCTGCCGCGCGATATCCTCGCGGTTTCCCGCGGCATCTACCGTCAGGATGCGATCCTGCTCTGCCAGCATCTCCCGCACGCGGCGGAATCGGGCACGGATACGTGTCTGCTGCTCCAGTGTTTCGTATATTTCGGTCGCGGTGCCACCGGCTCGCGCCGTAATGCGCCGCATCGCCGTTTCTGGTTCCAGATCAAATAGCAGGCAGGCATCCGGGCGGCGGACGGCGGGACAGTCCAGATTCATGCGGCACACCCATGCCATACGTGCGCTGTCATCCCCGCCCTGATAGGCTATGGAGGAGTAATAGTACCGGTCGCACAGCACCGTCACACCGGCACGCAGGCAGGCATCAATGCCGTCCTTTGCCAGGTTATGCCCGATGCGATCCAGCAGGAAGAGCGTTGCCAACTCCTCTGCGCCGGCTGCGACAGCACCCGAAAGCGCCTGCCTGAGGCGCTTTCCGTCCGGGGAGGCGGTCGGTTCTGCAGTCACGGCGACCGGGACACCCTCGGCGCGCAAGCGGTCTGCAAGCAGGTTTATCTGCGTGGTTTTGCCCGAACCGTCCATGCCGTCAAAAACAAGGAACAGCGGACGGTATGGCGGGCGACGTATATCCGTACCGTTCACGGCTTCTGCTCTCCTTCCTCTTCCGGGACGCCGTAGAAAAAGCGGTAAAAGGCGGCGTCAACCTTGCCGGATGTCGGCGAGAGGCGCGTCATGCCCCGCCGGGGACGGAGGATCGGCGCTTCCGAAAACTCCGTGATGATGAGATGCTCCAGCAACGGAACGCCGATAAGCTCCAGCGCGCTTTCAATCTGGCGCGTCACGTCCAGGTCTGCACTCGACGGAACCGCGATCCCCTTGGGATGATTGTGCGCCAGCACGGCGCAGGCGGCGTGCATATACAGGCACAACTCGGCAATCCGGCGGACGGTGACGGCGGAACTGTTGACGGAGCCCTCGGAGATGACGCGGCAGTCGATCATGTGCATCCCGTTGTCCAGCAGGATAAGATAGACGCGCTCGGTCGTCAGTCCGGTAAAGCGGGGGCGCAGAAATTCGACCAGCTTTCCCACCGTGTCGTATACGCGGGGCGACTCCACCCGGTCGATGGCACACCGGCGCACAACGGCAGGCAGCAGGCGTATCAGGCACGCGGTATATTCGCCAACGCCGGAAACCGACATCAGCTCTTCCACGGATGCTTCCGTAACGCCGGACAGTGAGCCGAACCGCTCGATCAGGCGGTGTGCCAATGGGTTGACATCCACGCGCGGCATGGCGTACCCCAGCAGAAGCTCCAGCAATTCGTGTGCGGCGAGGTCATCGGGTCCGCCGCGCAGGAAGCGCTCCCGCAGGCGCTGGCGGTGTCCGGTATGAACCGACAGATCGGAGGTTTCTGTAGTCGTATTACGTTGCGTCATGCCCTGTTCCCTCCCGTTTCCGAAATCCTCATGCAAAGCCTGTCCGTGTCCGTATTATACCATACACAGCATGAATTGTCAATAATTATTGTGAGTTTTTTCAATAGAACAGGGGGCCGCGGATCGGTTCGGCGGCACATCATTTTCCCGGCGTTTTCTTCCTGCCGTATGCTTCGATCCATACAGTCCCGTACCGCAGGCTTTGACCGCACAGGAAAAGACAGGGCAGACCGCCGGCGCAGGGGTAATTGCCCCTGACGCATCGGCGCCTGCCCTGTTCCGGAAAGCTCATTCGGCTTTTTCCGTGTCGTTCCGATCCTCCCGCGCATGGATGAGATCAACCATCAACTCGTGGCACGGGGTGGGGATGCCGTACTGCCTGCCCAGCCGCACAACGGAGCCGTTGATGAAATCAATCTCAGTGCGTCGTCCTGCCCGGATATCCTGACACATGGATGCACGCCCGGTAGCAAGCGCGCGGGCGGACTGTATGATGGAAGAGATGACAGCCTCCGCATCAAAGGTCACGCCGTCTGCTGCCGCCACGGCGACCGCCTCAGCAACCAGCATCCGGATGATGCTCTGCGCATGCGGATTCTCCCCGGCGAAGCCAAGGGTGGAATCCAGAAGTGCGGTCATGGGATTCACCGTCATGTTTAGCATCAGTTTTGCCCACAGCAGGCGCTTGACGTCCGGGCAGGCGACCACCGCGGACGCATCCGAGGACAGTACGGCGGCAGTTGCTTCTGCCATTGCGAAATCGCCGGTCGGTGAGCCGATCTGCGTTTCGCCGGCTCCGGAATGGTAGACAACGCCGGGTGCTCGCGTGACGCAGTTGTGCCGTGTCGTGCCAAGCAGAATACGCTCTGCGGGGACGTACCGTTGCATGATCTCAAAGTTTCCCATACCGTTTTGCAGCGAGAGCAGGATCGTGTCCTTTCCGACAAGTCCCAGATTAGCGCGCAGCGCAGCTTCTCCCGCCGTATCCTTGACGAACAGGATGACAAGATCCTGCGGTTCCTGTCCCTCGCCGCTGAAGCGGATAGGGATACGGTGGCGGGATTCGGTGCCGTCCGGCTCCTGCAACAGGATGCCGTCCCGGCTGATGCGCTCTACGGCAACAGGACTGACGTCGTACAGCGTGACTTCATAGTTATCCAACAGGCAGGCGAACAGGCACCCCATGGCGCCTGCGCCGATGATTGCGATTTTCATGTGCAAGTATACCTCCGTAGTACCTTTTACTCAATTTCCATGATCCATCCGTCAGGCGCCGGCAATTTCCGGTGCTGGATGGACAGCAACGTTTCGCGCAGAGCGGTGATGCGGGAATCCGGCGATCCGGCGCGGAAACAGTATGTCTCGCCGCGTCCGAGGTCATCAATGGAGCCGACCGGGGAAATGACCGCCGCCGTGCCGCACAGTCCGCATTCAACGAACGTCCCGATTTCATCCGCACGAACGGGGCGCTCCGCGGTTTTCATGCCCAGATAATGCTTCCCGACATACAGGAGCGAGCGGCGGGTGACGGAGGGCAGAATGCTGTCCGAGTGCGGCGTGACCATCTCTCCGTCCCGGGTGATGAAAATGATGTTGGCACCGCCGGTCTCCTCAACAAAGGTGCGCGTGGCTGCATCCAGATAGAGGTTCTCATCGTACCCCTTCTCATGTGCGTCGGCGATTGCAAACAGGCTCATGGCATAGTTCAGCCCCGCTTTGATATGTCCGGTTCCGTGGGGGGCGGCACGGTCAAAGTCGGTTATGCGGAGGCGGAGCGGACGGGCGCCGCCGGCAAAATAGGAGCCGACCGGTGAGGCGAACAGGCGAAACTGAAACTCGGATGCGGGCTTGACCCCCAGCACAGGGTTTGTCCCGAACACGAAAGGGCGGAGATACAGGGAACCGCCGCTTTCCGCGTCCGGGATTGCATCCCGGTTTGCCAGCACGACCTGCCGCACCGCGTCCTCAAACATACCGGCGGGCAGGGGCGGGATCTTCATGCGTATGCAGGAATCGTGCAGGCGTGCTTCATTCAGATCCGGTCGGAAGCAGACTATGTGTCCGTCCTCCGTCCGGAACGCCTTAAGCCCCTCAAAGCAGGTCTGCGCGTACTGCAGGACGCAGGCGGACTCGTTCAGCGTGACTGTCTCGTCGGTAGTCAGCCCGCCGGGCTGCCACGAGCCGTCCCGGTAGAGTGCAACGTAGCGGTATTCTGTTCTGCGGTAGGCAAAGCCGGTCGGTGTCGGTATGCTCATGATGTGGTTATCTCCTATCTTTTGATTCCGAAAAGGCAAGGCGCCCGCCTGCACATACAGCGTATGTGTTGACGGACGCCTTTGCCCTGACTGCCGCCTATTATACACCGGTTTTGCAGGTTTGTCAATAGGCACCCTGCAGAATTTGCGGTTTCGTCTTTGCTTTTCCGATCAGCATATATGCCGCAGCCGGAACGGAGGGGCGGGGAACCGCTCCCGCACGCCCGTTTTTCCTGCAAGGCAAGCGCGGAGCCGACTTTTCGTGTAGAATCGTGTCAGATGCCGCCGCGTGCGCATACCATGGGAGTGGGTACACACCCAACCGTTGCTTCAAGGAGGTTATCCATATGTCTGAGAACAGATTTCCCTGCGGCGCCGCCCCCTCCGCGAACGGATGCGGGCGCGAGGGTCCCAGGGAAACGGCGTGCATCGAGACCAACCGCATTCTGGATTCCTGCCGGGATCGGGACTGCTACGAGAACGCCCGCGTCTACCTGACCGACATGGGGCAGGAACTCATCGAAAACACGGGTCAGGTCCGGGTCAAGGAATGCTGCATTGCATGGACCTATATCGGGATTGATCCGGTGCAGTTCAATCGGGGTTTCTACGCCATTACCATTCGCTTTTTCGTCAAGCTGATCTGCGAGGCGTGCGTGCGCGGCGGCAGGGGACAGGAGTTTGACGGCATCGCCGTGCTGGAGAAGCAGGTGGTGCTGTTCGGCGGGGACAGCAATGTCAGCGTGTTCCGCAGCAGCGGAGATTCCACCGCCTTCTGTGCCGAGCCGGAGCCGTGCTACAAGGAGCGCACCGTTCCGACCGCCGTGGTCGAGGTGGTCGATCCCATCGTGCTGGGCTGCCGCGTCATGGAGCCGTGTGACTGTGCCTGCATCCCGGAGGGGCGACCCGGAGATATTCCGGAATCCATCCCCGCCTGTCTGTCCGCGCCGCTTGCCTGCGACGCACCGCCAGCCTGCGGATGCGGCGGGAACCAGGCGCCCCGCCAGCGTCGCGTTCTGACCGTTTCGCTGGGCGTCTTCTCGCTGATCCGGGTCGTGCGTCCGGCGCAGTATCTGATCACCGCGTCGGAGTTCGTCATTCCGGATAAGGAGTGCGTCTCCGCAACGCCCAACGATCCCTGCTCGCTGTTCCGCTCCATGGCGTTCCCGATTTCCGAGTTTTCGCCCTCGGGCATGCCCGCACCGTCTCCGGGCGGTGACAAGCCGGGGCGTTGCGGATGCGGGAGCTGACCGGCGTGCGGCGGTCGTTCCGTTTATCCATGATGCCGGAAGGCGCCGGGGTGCGGCAAGCACCCCGGCGCCCTCCGGCTCTCCGGGTGTCGTGACCCGAAAGGGGCATCACTCCCGGTACAGGAAGTTGAAGCGTCCGATAGGAGCGGCGGAGCCGTTCTCGTAGAAGTCCATAACGGTCGGCTGCTGCATGTGGTCGCTCCACTTGAATTCAAAGTTCAGCTTGCCAGCCGGCATGAACGAACGGGGAAGCGCCAGCGTCAGGCTGTTGCCGCTTACGTGCAGGACGGCATGCCCGATGCTCTGCCACGTAAAGCTGCCCGGCTCGGCAGTCCGGCGGTAGGCTTCCACGGTCGCACGTCCGGCTGGGGCGGGCAGGCGGTTGATGACCAGATCATACCCCTCCCAGCCGGTATCCTGCCGGCGGTCTGTGTTAAGGAACAGCGTCATCCAGCCTTCACCTTCCCGCGGCGTGATGGGAGCGGCGCAGGTGACCCGGAAGAATACCGTGTCGGCATCCCGTGCAACGCGTGCTTCCAGAATGTCGTTTCGTCCTGAAGTGTTGACGTAGTGACAGTTGCCGAAGCCGTCCCAGTCGCGGTGCAGAGTCAATCCGCGCGGACTGCGGAATACAGGCGTCACATCGCGCCACTGCTTCCCGCCGCCGCGCACCGTGATGGTCTTTTCCGCCGAGACCGGCTGGCGCGCGCCCGCGCCTTTGAAACGGCGGATGTTGTGCGCAAGCTGGAGGTAATAGGTATCCAGATAGCCGTCCCGATCCATCTCGATGTCGCGGCTGTGCTCACGGTCGTACTGATCCACCATGGCAAGCTGGGTTGAGTCGTTGTCGCTCAGCCACGGCTCATGGAACTGCCCCATGATCCACTCATTCCAGCCTGTGACGAACACGATATCGGGATCGAGGTCAATGGCTCTGTCCCACTGCTCCTGGACATTGTAGCCGTACTTATAGGAATCGGGCGACAGGTGCGCAAAGCCGTCCCGCCCGGTATAGCTGCGCCCGAAAGTCTCCTTGTCGTTGAAATGCGTGCAGATACGCTCCGCGTTGGCGTTCTGCCCGACGCCGACCGTGACCAGTTCGCAGCTTCCGTCCGGGCGTGTGACATACTTGTTCTGCGGGAAGACCTCCAGCCAGCCCCACTGATCGGGGCGCTTGGCGCCGCCTGCATACAGCGGCTGTCCGGGGCGGAAGGTGAAGAAATCCCGTATCTCGTTGAGCAGGCGCGTATCCGTTTCGCAGACGCCGGTTTCCGGAAGAGCGTCCGGGTATGCCATGACAAGAGGCTTCCCGTCTAGGCGGAACCACAGGTCGGAGTACAGCCCCGGCTTGTACAGATTCTGGTACAGCGCCCGGAGCATCAGCTCGGTCGAGTGCGCGGGGCAGAAGTTCATCATGAAGGCAACCTGCGGTGTGCGGATGCCGTCCTCGCGTGCCTCGTGCAGCCCCCGGAGCAGTGGCTCGTAGGCGTCACGCCAAAGCAGGGCGCCGTTGGTGCAGTCGAACATAATCATGTCCACCCCGGCGGCGGCAAGCAGGGCGGCGTGATGCCGGATGACCCACGGATCGGAGTTGCGGTAGAAGCCGTAGAACGGCTCGTGCCAGTGACACTGGAACGGACGCTCACCCCATGCCGGATGATCCTTGCGGTATTCGGCGGCGGGATACTTTTCCAGCACGTCCACCACATCCACCGGACGCAGGTGCGCATGGGATTCCCGCCATGTCCAGTAGAAAATGCCTACCTTCCGATCCTTTTTTCTGCCCCGAACGTCCTCGACCGAGGCGACCCTGCGACCCAGCATATCCGTAGCTTCCCAGTCCTGCGCGCCGAGATCAATCAGCTTTTTCTCCGGCGTGGGGACATAGTCCGTCGCGCCGAATGCAGGCTCGGCGGAAAAGGTCAGACTGTGCAGGCGGGCACTGCCGTCCAACGTAACCGTGACCTCCCGGATACCCTCTGTGCGGTCAATAGGAAAAACAGCCTCGGTGCGTGCCTCCGCGTCGCTGGACAGCGCCGCCGTGCCGATCGGCATTCCGTCGGCATACACCGTTGCCAGCGAGGTGTTGCCGGACTCCGAGAAAACAAGTCTGCCGCTCAGCGCGCCGCAGCCGAAGTCCATATTGCCCGCGCGGAAAACGCCGGCTTTCTTATCCAATATCAGATTATCCATTTTCTGCTTCCTTTCGTCTTGCGTAGTCGGTCGTTGCCGTGTCTGTCCCCGATGTCAGACACATGGTACCATACTTTTTCGCAAAAGTCAACAAGAAAGCAAACAATTCCCTTGACATTTTTGCCGCAGGCGTGTATAATGGTTTTGCCAAGCCGGTGCGCACCGCGGCGCAGCCGCCGCGTGCTTCCCGGACACGGTACTGATACGTAAGGAGAGAATGTACCTATGAAACAGCAATTCGCCGGAATCTTTGGGCGGGTATCTGCCCTGTTCCTCGCGCTCCTGATGGTAGCAGGGACGCTTGTTGCCGTTATCCCCGCGCTCCCGCTGCGCGTGTCGGCGGACACGACAGCATCCTCCGGTCACGCCATAGACTTTGACGAGAACATCATGCTGTCCATCTACTGGCCGCCCACACCTGCCTACATAAATGATGAGCAGTACAGGCTGATGGCGGATGCCGGCATCAACTGGGTACTGGGCGCGGGCGAGGAAACGCTTGCCACGCCTGACAATCAGAAGAAAATGCTGGAGCTGTGCGAGAAGTACGGGATGCATCTGATCCTGCATGACGGCAGCTTCGGCGGCAGTCTTCCCGGCAAATCCGAGCGCGTCATCCGCCAGCAGGTCGAGCGGTATACGGGCTACTCTGCGCTGGGCGGCTTCTACATTCTGGACGAGCCGTACAACCCGAACGGGTACGTTGAGTCCTACCTGAACCTCAAGAAGGCGTTTCCGGCAGGCTATATGCATCTGAACTTTCAGCCCAGCGGTGTGTACGGAACCGAGGAGCGGTACCAGGCTCAGATGAACGACTGGTGCCGCCTTTGCGCGGCGGGCGGGTATCCCGTGGATTACCTGATCTACGACCGCTACCCCTTCGGCTTGCAGGCAGGCAGTATGGATCGCAACGGCTTCTACGCCAATATGCGTTCCGTACACGATGTGGCGCTCAGGAATGATGTCCGAACCGGCACCTATATTCAGACCGTGTGCCAGTCGGTCGCCTTCCGCCGTCCCACTGCTTCCGAAATCCGGTATGAGATGTACTCGGCACTGGCATTCGGCTTCAAACAGCTTTCTTTCTTCACGTGGTTTACGCCGGTCAACCGGAATGAGCCGTTTGAGGACGGTATCATCGGTTCGAACGGCGTACCGAACGCGCATTACGAGGATATCAAGACCATCAACCGGGAGATCCTCACGATCGGTCCCATCCTCGCCAAATGCGACGCGTTGGAAGTGTACCTGAACGGGACAAGATGGGGACAGCCCGGCATTCCGAAGGATTTCTTTGTCCAGCCGGGCGGGAAGAATCAGAAGTATACGGTGTCCTTCCTGCGACACAAGGAAACCGGACGAAACTACCTGATGCTGGTCAATAACAATTTCGGAAAGCGGGCGACCGTCAATCTGAAGCTGGATCCGTCTATTACCGCGCTCTATGAGGTCAGCCGCGAAAACGGCGGGTACATCCCGTTGGAGATAGCGGACAACTCGCTGGAACTGCAACTGGCTGCCGGGGACGGTGTGCTGCTGGCACTGCCGGAAGGGCTGGATTTCTATAAGCCTGCCACCGGTCAGCCGGATGCGCAGGTCAATCTGGCGGCGGATGCGCTGATCACCTGCTCCCAGTCGCTCGGCGCGAACGGCTGTTACATGATGTACCTTAATGACGGCAAGCGCTTCTCCGACAGCAACACCGTCGGCTGGCGTTCCGTGGACAGCAATTCTCCCTCCGTTGTGCTGGATTTGGGGCGTACCATGCGCTTCAACCGCGTTGATCTGTATCCGGAAGGAACCTTGTTCACTTACGGAGACAGTTTTCCGGAGGACTTCACAGTCTCGGTCTCGCATGACGGCGAGCATTATACGCAGGTAGCCGCGATTACGGGTGCCGATGCCGGGAAGGCCGCTTCCGTCCGCCTGTCCGAGTCGTCCGAGGCGCGCTATATCCGCATCGACATCACCAAGTGTCGCGGCAGCTATGCCGGCTTTGCCGAGATTGAGGTCTACCAGGACGACGGATCCCTGCCGGCAACGGAGGTCTTTAATCCGCTGGATGACGGAAAGATCTGTGACTACAAGCCGGGGGAGGATCTTGCTTTCAAGAAAGATGTCTATCCCTCGTCCACCACGCCGGACGCCGGGTACCGCGCATGGGGCTGGGCTGCCGATTTTATCAATAACGGCGTGAACGGTCAGGGATGGACCTCCGATGTCAAGCGCAACAGCTCGCCCGATTCTACCGAGTACATGATCATTGACCTGGGCGATGTGTTTGCCGTGGATCGGGTGGTCGTGCAGACCATGGGCTGTTTCCCGGAGGATTACCGCATCGAATTGTCTACAAACGGCAGGGACTGGGTGACGCTCGCATCCGAAACCGGGGCACCGAGTCATCCGGACGGAACCGAGCTGTCCTACACCCCGCAGGACGGGCTTCCGATTATCGGACGGTTCCTGCGCTTTATCGGCACACGCCTGCGTGGCACTGCTGCCGATGGCTATATGCTCCAGTTGGGCAACATCTCCGCATACGGTACGCCGATCTGTGACACGACCGCGCTGACCGAAGCGATGGAAGCTTACAGGGCGACGGGCGGTGATACATCCGTCAAGGAGTATGCAGCCTGTGAGGCGGCTCTGAAAATGGAGTACCTCACGCAGTCGCGCGCCAATGCGTGCGCCAAAGCCCTGCGGGCACTGTTCGTGACCGAGGAGGAAACGACGACAGCGGACAGCGAAACGGCAACCGAGCCTGTCATCGAAACGGATTCTGTTACTGTCACGGATGCAGTACCCGAAAACTCCGGCAGTGTTACGGAGGCGGACACGACGGCGACCGGCGCTGCCACGACAGCTGCCGCATCCGGCGGAAAGGGTTGCGCATCGGTATTGCCCGCCGCATCCTTGGTTCTGCTGACCGGTCTGTGCGCACTGCCGCTCCTGCGGAAGAAACGGCGCAGCTGATCTCTGCGGGGCATCCGCCATTCTCGCCGTACAGCGCTTTCTCAACGCAATAACCGCAGGGAAAGATTGAATTATAGTCATCGGTTCCTTGCTGGTTGGGGGCTTCCTTCAGGAAGCCCCCAATGTGTCCCGGCATCTCGCGGTTCTCCGTTTCCCCCTGTATCCCTTCAAAAACGTCACAAAAACCAAACAGCTTGCATTTTTGGCTACGGCGGACAGAGAAGCTGTGCCGGATCTGCACTGCCGGATTTTAATCTGCTTTTCCTGAGACTTTTTTCGAAAAAAACTATTGACAATCCGTCTCGATTATGCTATATTGTGGTAGCATTAAACGCCGCGTATTGCATAATCGTGCATATCGGCCGTGCGTCGGTGGTGCAAATACAAACCGTGCCATTCGGAGCACGGCTTCCGATTTCCCGTACATAAGCGAAAGGAGCAAACTTATGAAACGATCTCTGCGTATATGCGCTACTATGCTGGCTGTCCTCCTGCTGATCGGCGGAGCCGGCGGCTTTTCCTCTACCGTATCGGTTCGGGCGGCTGACAACGGGGCGCTCCGCACCTGGGCAGGCACTCCGATCGTACACCATGTGGGCGGCTACGATACTGCCGTGCGCACGCTGCATACGCTGGTATATGATTTCCTTGCACCGGATATCGGTTCCTATGCGTCGGATGCCAATTTTGCGTACACCGGCACCCCTGTTCTGAAGGATGCCCGCCTGACGGTGCCGGACGGCAAGACCGCCGCTATCGGCTCCGGCGTCTTCCTCGGCGATGATTACGCACTGGAGAAGGGGTATGTATCCTTTGATTTGTGCCTGAAAAACGGTGCCGTTACACTGGGTCTGCGCAACGCGAAAAAGGCAACGGTTCCCACCAATCGCGGCGTGTGGTTCCGGTTTGACAATGCCGGCTTCGTGACCGTGACCGAGAAAACGAGCGGTCTGGCGGTTCAGGTGCCGTTTACAACAGATCTTTCTTCGGGGGCAAAGACCATTACGGCATATGAGGATCGCAGTGTCCTGCGGCTTGTCTGCGGTGAGTCGGCGATTTTGACGGTTGAATATCCCGACCGGACGCACCTGCGTGTGCTGGACGGTACGGGCAGATTGCTGGGCGAAACGGATAAGAGCGATGTGGATGAGGCTGGCTACTTTACGCTGTACATGGAAGCGTTGGGGGAGGGAAGCTACATCGACAACGTCATATTTACGCACGTCAGCGAGGAAAAGAAAACGGCAGAGCCGCAGACGGAAACGCGCAGAATTGACTACTCCACGTGGACGGCGACCGATGCGCTGGGACGCACGACCGCGGACAACGGGACGGCGGGTGACCCCAATGAAAACCGCTATGTCGGACTGTTTTACTTCCTCTGCTGGGTCGGCGCGGGACAGCACGTGCAGGACAACACCAAGCTGTACATGGACGGCGGCATCGACGGGGTGAAGGAGTTTTTCGCCTCGGGTAGGGGCGGCGAGGCGTACTGGGCGGAGCCGTACTTCGGCTACTACCGCAACACCGATTCGTGGGTTTATCGCAAGCACGCCTATATGCTGAAGGCGGCAGGCGTGGATTTCATCTTCCTGGACATTTCCAATGAGGAAGTGTTTGTAAACGGGCACATGACACTGTTTGATACCTGGCTCCGGATGCGGCGCGAGGGGATTGACACGCCGCAGATCGTTTTCTTCTGCGGCGATAGTCCCGCCACCTTTGCATCGCATATCCAGAAGCTGTACACCACGGTGTATTCGGACGAAAACTGGGATACCTACAAGGAACTCTTTTTCCTGTGGGAAGGAAAGCCGCTCATTTTCGGCAACACCGGATCCCTTAATGCGACTCAGCTCCGGACGCTGAACAAGAAATTCACGGTGCGCGGAAGCTGGGCGTGGGTGAATCAGAACAACTACTGGCCGTGGCTGCAGGAGTACAGGATGTCGCGGCAGAATGCAGTCAAAATGGAGAACGGCGGCTGGGGACGCAGTGCCGACGGCAGACTGGAATGCCTGTCGGTGGCGCTGGGGCACCATGCAACGACCAGTAAGGGACGTAGTTTTGCCAACGGGCGACAACCGGACAACCGGCTGAACGACTACGAGTTCTCTTCCATTGAGCGCGCCGGGCAGGGGCTTGGATTTTCCGCACAGTTTGAGGCGGCGATGGCGCTGATCGGGAAAAAGGTACCTGCCGAGGATCCCTTCGTGCTGATGATTACCGGCTGGAACGAGTGGATTGCCGGCTGTTTCCGTGACACAGGCAACTTCTGCAACGGAACCGCCGATTACCGCTACGTTGATAACTTCAACGCCGAGTTTTCCCGCGACGCCGAGCCGATGCGCAACCGGGACGGCTACGGCTTCGGCGACAACTACTACTACCAGATGTCCGATTATATCCGGCGGTTCAAGGGCATTTCCGCGACGCCGACGGCGGATCATCAGACGACCGTTGACATTTATGACCTCGGCACATGGGCGGACATAAAGCAGACCTACATGGATTCGATCGGCGATGTGGAGCATCGCAACAGCATTTCCTATGATGCGGATTTCCGCTATATCAACGGTTCCGGGCGCAACGATTTTGAGTATGCGCAGGTGTCGCAGGATGAGGACAACCTGTATTTTCTGGTGAAATGCGCGCAGGACATCATTGTGGACGACGGCGCAAACTGGATGAACCTGTATTTGGATACGGACGGTGATGCCACGAACGGTTGGGCGGGCTTTGATTTCCTCATCAATCGCGACCGGGACTCCTTTGCCGTGACGGTTGACCGGATTTCCGGAACCGATATGCAGTATGAAACGGTTGGCGGAGCGTACTATGCGGTGCAGGGACAGTACATGACCGTGCGCCTGCCCAAGCAACTGCTGGGACTTTCGGGGAGGGTAGCCGCGCTGAATTTCAAGTGGGCGGACAACTCCGTGGATCCTGCGGCAGAGGGCGTCAAGGACGTCATGGGCTTTATGGATCTGGGAGACACGGCGCCGGATGATCGCTTCACCTTCCGGTACCTCTGCGAGGAGTACACGACTGCGCCGGAGCGGGCAGTAACCTTTGACACCGCAAACCGCACCGTCAGCCTGTCGACCGCGCAGGCGGTGCAAACCGGCGTGTCCTATGAGACAAAGCTGGTGGATCGGACGGTCAACACGCTGTTCGATATGGAACGGGAACGGGCAGGCAGCTTTATCGACAGCACCTCGCTTGCGGCGTATTTCCAGCACGGTATCGGAACCTCCACCAGTCAGGCGCAGATATTCAAGGGAAAATCGGGGAATTTCCTGCGGCTGACCGGCTACTCGGACGTGCGTACATGGAACGACGTCAAGGGAAGCTACGAGCTGTCTGTGCGGTTGCACATGGTGGACATCGGGAACAGCGGCGTATACATTCGTGGCGAGATGCCCGGCAAGCTCTCGCCCAAAAACCCGGCGAACTACAATGTCAATATGTGCTTCAACTACTTTGAATGGGACTGGTATTCGGAAAACGGCGGCAGGTTGTTCGGTGGGTCGTCGCTTGCCGGCTCCGGCATCGGTATCATCCCCATGAAGGACGGGCTGGATATCCGTATCAAACGCTATGCGCCGGACGGCTTGACCGTTGCGTCGGCAGCCCGCTGGTTTGCGTATCCGGACGGCTATACGCTTGAGGACGATGCGTGGTTCACCCTGCGCTGTACCGATGACGGCACGACCGCAAAAATCTTCTTCAATGATGTTGAGATATGCTCGATACTGCTGGAAAAGCCGGGCGTGACCTATGCGTCGGACGGGACGGAGCAGGAGTACTACGGCAAGGCAACATTGATGGATCCTGATGGAACCGTTCTGCTTGAGGTGGAGAACACCCGCCTCAATTCCTCCGGGTCGCAGATCGCACTGACTACCCGGTCGCAGACGATGGAGGTTGACGATCTGTCGGTGTCCTATGTGGAGCATATCGTTGAGGGCGGGCACCTGACGTCGGATTTTGCGGCTGTCATGACCGAGCAGACCTTTGCGCCGGATGACCGTCTGCTGAAAACCCTGAATATGGGGAACGGTTTCCGGACGGATGCCGATGCAACGGGCGAAACTGCCGGAACCGAGTCCGATCCGGAATCTGCTCCCGATACGGAGCGTGATGCGGAAACGACTGCCGCTTCTGCCGCCAAGGGATGCAGCTCGGCGGCGGGCGGGCTGTGCGCTGTGTTGGTTTTGATCGGCGCCGTGCCGGTTATCCGCTGTCGCAGAAAGGATGATTGAGTATGGAACGGAATTGCGGTGTCTTCCGCCTGTGTGCCTTTGCGGATGAAGCGGCGGCGGACAGGGCAGGGCAGATACGTGCGCTCCGTGACAACCGGATGAGCCTGCTGGAAATCCGGAATGTGGACGGTGTAAGCATTGCAGACCTTCCGGAGGAGACGGCGCGCCGCTTCCGGGAGGAGCTGGATGAGGCGGGCATCCGCGTCTGGTCGATCGGCTCGCCGGCGGGAAAAAGTGATATTCACGCGGATTTTGGGCAGGAGGAGCGTCGGTTTGAGCGCCTGCTTCGCATGGCGGAGATATTTGATGCTTCCTGCATCCGCCTGTTCAGCTTTTACGGCACCGGTGGGGAGGAACGGTACTTTCCCGAGGTCTGCCGCCGCGTGGAGACATTTGTCCGCATGGCGGCTGACGCAGATGTTATCCCCTGCCACGAAAACGAGAAGGGCATCTGGGGCGATACCGCGCCCCGGTGCCGGGCGCTGCATGAGGCTGTGCCCGGATTGCGGGCGGTTTTTGATCCGGCAAACTTCGTGCAGTGCGGGCAGGATGTCATGCAGGCATGGGAGGCGCTGTCGCCCTTCGTATACTACGGGCATATCAAGGACTGCAATGCGGCGGGGCAGATTCTGCCGCCCGGCGACGGCATCGGCGCTCTGCGGCAGTACCTGCCGCTGTTGGCGGCGAAAGCCGGCGATACGGTGCTGACGCTGGAGCCGCACCTGGCGGATTTTGTCGGGCTGGCTGGATTGGAGGAGGACGGCGACCGCAGTGCCGTCGGGCAGGTCATGCGCTTTCCGGATAACCGCGCGGCGTTTGACTATGCGGCGGATTGCTTGCGCGGCATTCTCTCCGATATCAATGGGTAAGCTTGCCGGGTCATCCCCGGTTGAAAGAAAGGACAGGAACATGAAAATCGGCGCACAATTTTTCACCATCCGGGATTATTGCCGTACCCCGGAAGCACTGGACGAATCCCTGAAGAGGGTGGCGGACATCGGCTACCGCCACATTCAGCTTTCGGGCGTCTGCCCCTACGAGGCGGACTGGATGGCAGAGCGACTCCGCACCTACGGGCTGTCGGTTGAGATCACGCATTTCGACTACAACCGCATTCTCCGCGACCCGACCGGAACAATCCGGTTCCACGATGTGATGGGCTGCCGCTGGATCGGTATCGGTTCCAATCCGCGCGGGGTGAACCCCGAGGGACTTGCCGCTATGGCGGCGGAGATCAAGCCGGTACTGCCTGCGCTCATTGCAGGCGGTCACAGGTTTATGTACCACAATCACCATATGGAGTTTGCCCGCTTCGACGGGAAGACCTTCCTTGATCTGCTTTGCGAAACCTTTACCCCGGAGGAGTGCGGCGTGACGCTGGACACCTACTGGGTGCAGGCGGGCGGCGGGGATCCCGCATACTGGCTCCGGCGGCTGTCCGGTCGGGTAGACTGCGTTCATTTCAAGGATATGGTGTTCTCGCCGGAGGACAAGGCAGTCCGGATGGCGGCGATCGGGGATGGCAACATGAACTATCCGGAGATTCTTCGCGCCTGCGAGGATGCCGGTGTGCAGTATGCGTTCGTCGAGCAGGACAACTGCTACGGCGTTGATCCGTTCCTGTGCCTGAAGCGCAGCTATGACTGGCTGCACGCGCAGGGGCTGGAATAAGGCGGCAACCCCGGAAGTGCCCTGCGCGGCAAAGGCAAGGGCAGGGCGCGCAATATAACGAAATGCAGAATCGGGAGGAATCTGGCATGAAAAAGGTTAGACTTGGTATCATAGGCATGGGTAACATGGGAACAGGACATCTGGATCACACGCTGACGGGACGTACGCCCGAAATTGAGATTACGGCTGTGGCGGACACCAATCCTGCCCGTCTGGAGGCAACGAGGGCGTTGCTGAACAAGCGGCGGGCGGATTATCCCGACCTGCAGCAGCCGGATATCGCGCTGTTCGGAACGGCGGAGGAGATGCTGAACTCCGGGCTGATTGATGCGGTGGAGATTGCCGTTCCGCACTATGATCACCCCCGGTACGCGATTGAGGCGATGCGCGCGGGCATTCACGTCATGTGCGAGAAGCCTGCAGGTGTATACACCCTGCAGGTGCAGGAGATGATGGAGGAAGCGGACAGGCATCCCGACATCGTGTTCGGCATGATGTTCAATCAGCGGACAAATCACGTCTACCGCAAAATGAAGGAGATCATGGATTCCGGCGCGCTGGGGCCGATCCGGCGCACCAGCTGGATTATTACCAACTGGTACCGGAACCAGGCGTACTATGATTCGGGCGCGTGGCGTGCCACGTGGTCGGGCGAGGGCGGCGGCGTTCTGCTCAATCAGTGCCCGCATAACCTGGATCTGTGGCAGTGGATTTGCGGTATGCCGCGCCTTGTCGATGTCCGGATGCACTTTGGCAAATGGCACGACATCGAGGTGGAGGATGACGTGACAGCGTACGTGGAGTACCCGAACGGCGCGACCGGTACCTTTATTACCTCGACCGGGGATACGCCCGGCACGAACCGCTTTGAAATCGTGTGCGATGGCGGCACACTGACCACGGACGGCGGCACACTGCATCTGACTAGGCTGGAGGTGCCGGAGTCGGTGTTCACACGGGAGAATAAAACGCCCTTTGCCAGCCCGAAAGCGGCTTCCTGCAACGTGGAAACGGACGGCAAAAACGAGCAACACGTCGGCGTTATGAACGCCTTTGCCGGGGCTATTCTTCGCGGAGAGCCTCTGGTGGCTGACGGCAGGGAAGGCATCCGGGGACTGACTATTTCCAATGCCATGCATCTGTCCGCGTGGACGGGCAAGCCGGTTGAACTGCCACTGGATGAGCATCTGTTCCTCAATCTCCTTCTGGAGCACGTCAAGACGTCCCGCCGTAAAGAGGGCATTGAGTCGGTCTTCGCGTCTACCGAGGGAACCTACAACGCGTAAAAAAGGATGCTGCTGAGGCGACCGTCCAACTGCCGGTTTACCCGATTCAACCACCGGTATGTTGACATACAGGAAATTTTCGTGTATACTTTCCATATACGATTTCAATCTCTGCAATGTGTGCCGGCGGATTTCCGCCGGCACCGGAAAGGAAGTGAACCATGGCAACCAACGGTACCGCAAAGCAACCCCGCTCCAAACGCCGCAAGGACACCCTGCGCTACTACAATCAGTCTGACTGGATGCGCCCAACAGGCCTCGGTGCGATCATCGCCGCTGTCGTGCTGTTCTATTTCGGCTGGACGTACGTGTCCTATATTCTTGCCTCGCTGCTCATGCCCGGCGGACTATTCCTTTTCTTCTACGCTTCTGTCCGGCACACCAGCGATGCCGATGTGGAAAAGGAACGGGAAACCCTCCTGCGCGATTTTGACAGCTCCGTTACCGGTGCGGAGGATTATGACCATGCGGTTCTGCGTCAGCCTGCCAGCCTGCTTACCGACGGCTGGATTGCCGATGGCGACGCGCGGTATTTCCGCCGCACAAAAGGCGGAAACGTTATCTCCGACCGTTTTGTCCGCTCGCATCTGTTCTTCACCCGCGACGCGTTGCTGGTCTGTGTACGTGAGGTTTCCATTACGGAAATGGATGCCGATACCGGCGCCGGATACACCGACCGCACTATGCGGATTCCTTTTGCGGATATACGCAGTGCCGGACTGGACGAGGAGCGCGTCCGCGTAACGCTGACCAAGGGCGGCAAGCCTGCGACCATGAGTACCTGCACATTGATGTTGACAGGTGCCGCCGGAGACCTGCTTCGTCTGCCCGCACGCAACGATATGGACGCTTCCGCCTTTTGCGATGCCGTGAACCGACGTGTCAAGGAAGGCAAGTAAGAAAAAAAGAGATGCCGGTGTGCCCAAAAGCTCATTTTGAGCTTTTGGGCACACCGGTGTTTTCTCTGATTTGTTACTGTTACCGGTGCCGGTGTTGGTATTGCTGCCTCTGGGGCGTTCCTGCTCCCTATGCACCAGCCTACGGCTTCGAAAAATTTCACAGGGTCCCTTGCAAAAGTCGGCGCTTTGTGCTATACTATGTGACAAAGAGTGACAAAGACGGTAGCCTCGCAGGCGGGGACGCATCTTCGGATCGGATCTGACTGCCAAACGGCTCCTGCAACGAAAGGATTTTTATGCTGACGGCTGTGCCGATAACAACAGACAGTAAGGACTTCAAGGAAATCAAACACCTGTACATTGCCGCGTTCCCAAAGAGTGAACGCGTGCCGCTCAGGGACCTGCTACGCCATGACGGCGCGAGTGAATTCGTCGCTGGTTACGATGGCGAAACATTTTGCGGCTTTTACTCCGCGCTGACTTTCGGGGATATTACGCATATCCTGTTCCTCGCCATTGACGAGCGCCTGCGCGCACATGGTTACGGCTCCGCCATGCTGGACATCGTGGCGGCGGCACATCCCCATAACCGCATTATCGTGGATGCCGAGGCGGAGGATCCGGCGGCATCCAATAACGAGCAGCGTATCCGCCGCATGGCTTTTTACGCGCGGAACGGGTATTGCAGATCCGGCATTGCTTACATCTGGCGCGGAGTTCCGTACGAGATACTCATTCGGGGCGGAACCATCACCGAGCAGGAATTCGAAGGCTTTTGGGACAACCTTGATGAAGAGGAACGCAAGGAAATGTGAGAATTCCGGGGCGCCGGGACAGAGCGCGGTGCCGCGTTTTTTTCTGTGGCACTGAGCGTTCATCCGACCGACGGCAGGGCTTGTACGGTACTGAATTTACTTACAAATTCGTCAGTGAAACCGGGAAAAATCCGGTGGAAAAGCTGTTGGAGAAATGGGGTTTCAAACATATTTTGATTCCGCCGAGAACGCCGTGGCACAATGGCAAGGTGGAGCGCAGTCACCGCAACGACCAACGGTATTTTTACGATTGGGAGCATTTTTGCAGCGTAGAAGAACTGAATGAAAAGCTCAAGGCACATCTTGAATGGAGCAACAACAAGACCATGCGCACGCTCGGCAGGAAGAGTCCGATCCAACTTCTCCGGGAGAAGCTGGGCGCCTTAGTCTCCACCGCGCCCTGAAGCCTCTCCACTGCGCCTACGGCTCCGTTCCGAGGCTTCAGGGCACATTGCCACCATATCTTTATTCATTTTTCTTCCTTTTGGGTTATATCTCTTTACAACGCAGAATCAATTTTTAACTTTTTCCAAAAAGCTCTTGACAAACCGTCTGCCGTGTGATATAATAACCGCGCGTTGCATGGCAGTGGACCGTCACGCGATGCTTCACGGGGGTATAGCTCAGTTGGGAGAGCGCTTGAATGGCATTCAAGAGGTCAGGGGTTCGACTCCCCTTATCTCCACCAGTACAGAATCCGGACTTTTGTCGGTTGACAAGAGTTCGGATTTTTGTCTGTACAGGATACGCCGCCCGTATTTTCCGGAAGACCTTCCTCTGCCGATCGCCTGCTTCCGGCTCCTGTTGGGCAATCTGTACGCAAAAAAGTTTTCTGATTTTTCGGGAAACCCCTTGCTTTTTTACCGAATGTGTGCTATAATACTGGCGTTGCACAGGGGTATAGCTCAGCTGGTAGAGTACCGGTCTCCAAAACCGTGGGTCGCGGGTTCGAATCCTCCTGCCCCTGCCATGTTGTGTGGTCAAAATCCGATCCACACGAGGAAAACAGCCGTTTGGAAAGCCAAACGGCGGAAAAAACGGGAGATTTCGAAAGATTTCTCCCGTTTTTTCGACCCTGCATTTTTTCGGAGTTTCATAGATCCCTTTTGCCCTTTTCGATGCTGTGTACGGACTCGGACTCACGAAAAGGGCTTTTTTGCGTCTTCACGAAAGCAATCGGTTCTGTGGCTGGATTCGGACTTGCGAAAGCGGAGCCGGACAGTTCGAAAAAGCCGCCGCTTCACAAATTGTTTACAGACACATTTGATCCCTCCTCAAATTGTTCGGATTTGAACTCACGAAATAAGGCAACCAGCAATCCGATATATTTCTGTCTTGCAACAGATAAAAACAAAAATGATTCCTCCCTATTTTTATGCGTCCATATTCTCACTTTTTTGACCATTCTTTTCTTTACAACGCGGAAGTTCTGGATCTGCTCCAGCTCTGCCGGATTGGCGGTTACTCTGACCGTCAATCCGCAAACTTGCTGTCTATAAATTTTTTCAGACTTTCTCATTCATGTTAAAAATAGCACGTTCCTTTAAGCGTTTCTTTTTTCCAAGATTCTCTCCGACGATTACAGCTATGATATAGAAACAATATACAATGAGCATGGCGATGATATACATATGTGCAGGCACATCGTAATAGGTAAAAGTCAGTTCCTGATGACTGCCGGCATAGAGCATGTGAGCGAAATAATATGCCCCTGCGGTTGTATACACCGCATAACGGAATATACTCGCATATATCAATTGCATTCCGGCTGCAAGTATGAGGGAAACCAATAAATTTATATAATGAGATTCCACTTTTTTGTAGCCTCTTTTATATGCAAAGAAAAACAAGAGCGCACAAAGTACAAAAATACAAGCGATGGTTTCGAAAACTCTGACAAAAAAATAATTCTGATTATTCACAAGTATAGTATATTCCCTGGGAGATAGTTTGTCAAGCGATTGCTGAAAAACAGCACCATATTGGAATTGCTTGCGAAGCTGTTATAACGTTTACAACTTTGCGGTTATTGAAAATAAAAAACATCTGTGTTATAATAAAACCACAGAAAGGAAGTGAACTGATGTACCATCTCAATAAATTTTGCAATATTATCTTTGAGTTGAGAAAAGAACGCGGTTGGACACAGGGCATGTTGGCTGAAAAGTTGTGCATATCCCCGCAATGTATTTCCAAGTGGGAATGTGGCATAGGATATCCTGATGTTACTTTATTTCCTCTGATTGCAGAGCTTTTCGGTGTTGACATTGGTATTCTTTTCGGACAAAGCAAAGAGAAGAATGAGAATACGAATCACAACAATGAAAAGAAATTTGTTTTGGAGCCTTTTTCTCGTGTTGAGTTTCTTGTAGGTAATGAATGTGATATTAGAGTTATCGAAAAAGAAAATGAAAAAGCGTATCTTGAGATAAAAGGCGATGCTTCCTTTGTTGAATTTTTGGAAGTTGAAAACAATAACGGAACCCTGCAAATCAGTGTAAAAAACCCCACGGGCAGCGACACGAAATGGATTCCATACGATAGGGGGAATTATAATAAGCGCAATATTATAACGCTTCACGCCGGGAAAGAGGATTGCCAAATCTGTGTTATCAATTACCTTGATCTCAATTGCTATGATAGCGAAACAGATGATCATATCAGCCAGTGGATATTTATGAAAGAACGATTGTAACTTAATCTCACGTTACATAGCTGAAAGCCCGGGAGAATGCGGTCACTTGCAGCGCATCCAAATTGACCTGTCAAGGCATGATGACAAGTCAATTTAGATCCGAACGAGGAAAAACGAGAAAACGGGAGATTTCGAGAGATTTCTCCCGTTTTTTCGCCCCTGCTTTTTTTGAAAAAATACCGATCCATTTTGCGATTTTTTCCGACCGCGAGGATCCGAACCCGCGAAAACGGGATTTTCTAAAAAAAAGCGAAGCCGAATTGAACAGCCGAAAGGACTTGAACCCGCGACACGGTTCCAACCCTTTCGGCTTTTTTGTTGTCTTCACGGAATGTTTACAAATCGTAGACTACAAAATAAATCCCTCGGAGTTGGGTGAAGATTTGAACCCGCGATGCGCCCAAAAGCCAAAACTACAAAACAACTCCATTTTTCCTCCGGTAGGATTCGAACCCCCGAAAGCGAAAAATCTGATTGTTATCAGTTTGTTTTCTGGACTTTCCGGTATTGGTGTGGTATTGTGTGTGGTTACAGGAGGCGATGAAAATGAAAAAGATGATCGATGAATTATGGGACGGCGAGATCAGCCCACAGGACACCCTGATTTCAGATAATCAGGAATACCGTGAACTGCAGCACAGCCAATCTCACAACAAAGCCGAATTGCTCGAAACACTTTCGAATGAGCAGAAAGAACTGCTTGAAAAGTTCTGCGTCACAGAAATCGAGCTGAACGGAATATCCGAGCGCGAAGCCTTTACTGCCGGATTCAAAATCGCCATGCGGTTGGCGGCAGAAGCATTCTATGAAGCGGACAACGAGTAAAAGAATGACCGCCGAGACATCCCATCGCTCGGCGGTGTTCCTTTCAAAGATTATAGCGCGATTGAGATTGAAAAATGGGAAGATTTATGATATAATAAGATATCGACAAATCGAAATTTGAAGAGGCGAATGTAATGAGAAGTACGGATAAAATAATAGACTATTTGGAAAAGACTTATCAACCGGAATCGATAATTGTCTATGGTTCTTTTGCTGACGGAAGTGCAAATTTGAATAGTGACTTTGATGCACTTATTATTGCCGGAAAAGAAAAACTGCATGATTCATCTTTTGTTGATGGCGTTGTTCTTGATGTATTTATTTATCCGCCGGATCAGTTCCTGTCGGAGTACGACCCGGCTGAGTTTGCACAGGTGTGGGATGGGAAAATCATACTGGATAAAAACGGAATGGGTGGAAGGCTAAAAAAGAATGTACTTGACTATATAGAACGTATTCCATTAAAAACGGAAGAAGATGTTTCGCAGGAAATTAAATGGTGTGAAAAGATGCTGTTACGCACAATGCGAGGAGATGTTGAAGGTTACTATCGTTGGCATTGGTTATTGTGTGACAGCCTTGAAATATATTTTGATATAAAAGGCATACACTATTATGGTCCCAAAAAAGCATTACATTTTATGGAAGAAAGCGATTCAGAAGCGTTTCATATATATTCGAAAGCCTTGTTGGAGTTTAATCAAGAAGGACTATCCGACTGGATAAATTACTTGAAAACCATTTTTTAAGATCTACAACTTCCTGTTTGTCCCACCGAACCCCATACATAGCCAAACGCTATTCAGCCGAGCGTTTGGCTTATTTTTATGGAAAGGAAGGATGAACGCTATGATTGCAAATCTGACAAGAGGAGCGAAGACCGCTTCTCTCCACCTGCCCGCGGATAGATTTCAGATCGCCGGCGTCCTGTCATACCTCGGTGTCGACAGGCTCGACGATTACGAACTCCTCTGCGAAGGTCAGGACTCCTCGGGTATCATGGTTTCGCTTGAACCGACCGGAATAGCAGAACGGAACATCGCAGAGCTGTGTCGAAACGAGAAAGTCTCCCTCGGAAGACTCAACACGGGTTTTCGCAGTCTCTTCAAACTGCCGTATGAACATCAGCTCGGTGTCATGGATCGGATCGCAAGTCAAAAGCCGGAGCATTTCGATGACTTTCGCAAAACCATCGATGCCGCTACCGTTCCCTCAGTCAGACAGGAATACTATTTTCCGCTCACCGTGAACCTGTATACGGCGAACCGTTGGGGCGATTACGACGATGATCCCGAAGAATACGACGGTCGCTTTGCTGCCCGCTATGAAGATAAAATCCGTCAGGCACTCCGGGTTTACAACCGGGATGACGGCGAGGATATGGCGGCATATTTTCACGGCAACAACACTGTCGTGGCAAAACTCCGTTCCGCTACCTGGGATTTCAAAAGGCGGGGCGGTGAGCTGTACGGTTGCGTTACCGTAGAAACGGCAGGTCAGCTGACGGCAGAACAGGAAGCAGATCTGAAAGACTGGATCACGGGACAGAATTCTGACGGTCTGGGCGAAGGCTTTGAGCAACAGGAGATCAATATCGACAGCTATAGCAGCTCGGGCAGAATCTGTGTGAGCTTCTGGCACTCGGGTGACGATTACTTTGTAGACAATGAAGACGAGTTTGCCGAAAGGCTGGAACAGGGCTTCAACTTGGGAGGTATGTGAAGAACATGACCTCCCTTTTTTCATCCTCTGAGGATGCTCGGAGGTGAATCAGACAGACAACCGATATACACTTCTGTACGGGCTTTCATTATTCGAACCCGATGACAGAACCCCTCTATGCAGCGTCGAGGAAGTGGCTGACTTTCTTCTGACACACGACGGCGGGATCATCACGGAACCGGACGGCGCGGTGCTTCTGGAAGTGGAAGACCGGGAGTTCGTATTCTGCACCGACTCTGAATACAAAGACGAGCTGATGCGGGAGATGCGCAAAAGCGAAGGCTTTGAAGACCGGTTCGGATACCGCTTTCCCGCCCGAACAAACAAGAAACGAAAAGGAAGGTAACAAATGCAGGATTTTGACAGACTGAACAGAATCGCAAAGCGTTTGCAGGAACGCTACCCCAGGGGCACACGGATCGTGCTTTTGAGTATGGGAAATGATCCGAACCCGGTTCTCCCCGGCACAAGAGGAACGGTGAATGTCGTTGATGACATTGCAACCGTTCACTGCACCTTCGACAACGGTCGGTCGCTCGGCATCGCCTATGGCGAGGACAGCTTCCGCGCCCTGACTGCCGAAGAACTTGCCGAGGAATCGGAATGTGAGGATCAGGAACAGGTCGGAGGAATGCACCTCTGACACAAATCAGATATTTGGATATGTTCGCCGGAATCGGAGGCTTCAGATCGGGGCTTTCGCATTACGGCGATTTTTTTGTACCCGTAGGCTATTGCGAAATCGATCCGTATGCAAAGAGAGCCTACGAAGCAATTTACGAACCAAAAGGAGAGATTTATTTTGAAGACGCAAGAGGAATCGTCCCCGAAAGCCTGCCGGATATCGACCTTATTTGCGGGGGATTTCCTTGTCAGAGTTTTTCAATCGCTGGAAAGCGAGGGGGCTTTGAAGATGCCCGAGGAACGCTGTTCTTTGAAATCGCTCGGATTGCCTGCGTTAAAAGACCTCGCTTTCTCCTCCTTGAAAACGTTCCCGGACTCCTATCGCATGACGGGTGCCGGACGTTTGCGACCATCCTCGGTACGCTGGATGAACTGGGGTATCATGTCGCATGGCAGGTGCTTAACAGCGCAAATTTCGGAGTTCCCCAATTCCGAAAAAGAGTGCTGCTTGTCGGATATCTTGGAGAAGAATCCGGAGGCGAAATACTATCTTTCACGGAAGCAAACCCAAAAACTATTGTCAAAAGGTTTGGCGGGCGTCAGGGTGATCGGGTTTACGCCGGAAACGGACTGAGCTGTACGCTCACAAGCAGTGCCGGAGGCTTTGCCGGAAATACGGGGCTGTACTTCATGGATATGAATACGGAACCGAAGATCACGGAGCTTGCACGCTGTATTACGGCAAGACAGGATTCCGGTATCAGCAACCATCGCGGTGAACATTCCGGTGTTCTGGAACTGACAGACGGCCCGCGAGCTTTTCTGACTCCCGACCGTGAGAAAATCCGACAGCGGGGCAGACGCATGAAGGAACCGGACGAACCGATGTTTACGCTGACCGCACAGGATAGGCACGGCATCTATTATCACGGACGCATCCGCAAGCTGACTCCGCTTGAGTGCTGGCGACTGCAAGGTTTTACCGACGAACAGTTTTTCAGAGCAAAGAACGGTGCAAAGCTCTCGGATGCAAGGCTCTACAAAATGGCGGGAAACGCAGTCAGTGTTCCCGTTATCCGCGAAGTCGGCGGTATCATCAAACGCGTATGCGAAAATCAGGAAAAGGAGTGTGAGGGTTATGCCGAATCATGTGACAAATAAGCTGTTGTTCCACCCTTGTACGGAAAAACGCTTTAACGAAATCCTTGCGGATCTGCAGAAAGAAGGAGCAGAACCCGGCTCTATTGATCTTGGAAGGATTATCCCCGAACCGGAAGGACTCTTCATGGGTGACCTCGGTGTTGAGGAAATGAAAAAGTACAAGGACAACAACTGGTACGACTGGCGTATCAAGCACTGGAATACGAAGTGGAATGCCTATGGATTTGAACCACCCGCATTTTCGGGTGATACCGGCACAATGACATTCCGCACAGCAAACTGCTCACCGTTTCCGGTGATCTTCAGACTGTCCCAAAAGTACCCCGATGTTGAAATCGATCTGCGCTATGCCGATGAAGATATCGGCTACAATGTAGGTGAGATCACGGTCTGTGCCGGTGAACTGATCGACGACAACTCTCCGCAGTACGGATCTGCCACAGCACAGGAGCTTGCGGCGGATATCCTCGGACTGAACCTGGATTTTGATCTGAACACAGGTTCGGGATATGTGGTATCCCTTCTCGGGAATTATTACGAATACTGCGAGGATGTGCGGATCTCGCAAGCCTTTCAGTGTGATGTATCCCTCGGATGTCCGGTTGTGCTTTGTTATGACGAAGACCACGGCAAGGTGTGGCTCAAAAGATGTCCGATCTTCGGAGAGAACGAAGAAAAACTCGATGAGGTGGAAAACAGCATCCGCGAATGGGGCGTTCACTCCTGCCGGTCTATAGACGAGTTCAATCAGTACCTGCGGTGTCTTGACCCTGATGCCGAATTTACGGAACAGTATCCCGAAAGCGGGGATATGTCGCTGTGCTGACGTTTATCATCGGGTTGCTCGTCGGCGGTCTTGTCGGCGTATTTACCATGTGCCTGTTTCAGATCAACAAATAAACAAATCAAGAGGTCGTTTTGCAAAGAAAAGGCGAAACGGCCTTTTTCTTTTGCACTGCGGTCTCAGAAAGGAACCGAATGAACAGTTTTATGTCATGGGTAGGCGGTAAAAAAGCCTTGCGTGAAGCCATTGTTGCAAGACTCTGCTGCTCTTGCGACAGGTATGTGGAAGTGTTCGGCGGCGGTGCATGGGTGCTGTTTCACAAGCTGCCCGGCAAATTTGAGGTCTACAACGATTTCAACCCGAACCTCGCCAACCTCTATCGGTGTGTGCGAGATCATCCCGAAGAACTTTGCGAGGAACTGCGGTATACGCTGAACGCGCGGGTGGATTTTGACCACATCCGCGAAGTCCTTCGCACCAAGACCGTTATCCCGGATATCAGACGTGCCGCCTACTTTTATCAGATCATCCGTGAAAGCTACGCCTCGGGACTTGACTCCTTCGGCGCACAGCCACACAATATGTGGCGCAACTTTCCGCTGATCACCGAAGCATCGAAACGCTTACAGAGCGTGGTAATTGAAAACAAGGACTTCGAGAAGCTCATACAGCAGTATGACCGCCCGAACACCATCTTCTATCTGGATCCACCGTATTACGAAACCGAGGATTATTACGAAGATGTCGGGTTCGGCAAAGCAGACCACGAACGGCTCTGCAATGCACTGATGCAGATCAAGGGCAAATTCCTTCTTTCCTACAATGACTGCCCGCAAATCCGGCAGCTCTACTCGAGAGAAGGCATTATGATCGAATCCACCACGAGACTCTCCAACATTGCCCAACGCTACGATGCGGGCAAGCAGTATCCCGAACTGCTCATATCCAATTACGACACCTACGAGGAAGGCGTCCTCGCAAGGCAACTCACACTCTTCGATGATTACGAAGAATCAGAAAAAATACTAAAGGAGCACAAGATTATATGGAAATCAAATGTAAAGTAAGTTTCGCACTTCCCGATGAGCTCATGAAGGCTCTTGACCTCAATGA
>ERZ827168.651-NODE-651-length-54784-cov-14.463228_pt1 | contig 54784 bp, 60 predicted proteins | sample MGYA00519868_ERZ827168 | MGnify/ENA primary metagenome ERZ827168 (study PRJEB31778, sample SAMEA3449271) | human gut metagenome | biome: human gut; feature: human-associated habitat; material: faeces | place: United Kingdom | collected 2010/2012 ...
TAAAAAGTGAAAGTATTGGAGCATATTCATGGGATAATAAAGATACTTCAACAGGTGCAGAAAGCGATACTGGTAAAAATGACTGGACTACAGCAAGGCTAATGAAACTTTTGAATCCAAGTGATTATTATGTAGTAGATTCTAATGACAATGAATTGGGACAAAGTTTATACTGGAATAGTGCATCAGGCAAATGTTATAGTGGTTTTCAAAATGCTATAGTAGATTGTGATTTTACAAGTACAGGAATAAAAAATGATACCACAAGAAATATGATTGCAGATGTAATTTGGAATCTTGGAGGAAGTGATACAAACAAAGTATATTCAAACCAAATGTATGAGTATGAAAGAGGAACAACAGTATATACAGGTAGACCAACGATATGGACCGGAAAAATAGCCTTAGCATATCTAAGTGATTATGGCTATGCAGTAGATTTAAATGAATGTAAAGATAAAGCATTATACGATTATGATTCTATTCCTTGTGAATTATATAACTGGATAAAAGCAATTTTAGGTACTTCTGGTTTCGAATGGTTATTAGCCGTTACTTACAACGATGCGACTGGTGTGGGGTTTGTGCGTTCGTCGGGCGTGCCTTATAATAATGGCCCCGCGGCTGGCGAACAAAAGGTCGTTCCAGTCCTTTATCTAAGTTCTGAACTAGGAATAGAGTCAGGGGCAGGGGACGGCTCAAGTAGTAATCCATACAAGTTATCTATATAACATCTAAGTATATATACTATGCTTATATATAATAGGTATGTAGATACATTATTCTTAGACTAAGAATTAGGCTAAGAATAACACTAATAAGACTTAGAATAAGGCTTATAGTGAATATAATAAAATAAATAGGAATTAATTACTTAGTTCCTATTTTATTTATTCTATAAAAGTTTATTGATGGTTTATTAAATAATCTAAAGTTTATCTTTGATTCTCCTAGTCCACTAGAAATATAGAGATTGGTATTATTTACTTTATAATAATTGTTATAGTATTTTTTACTACCTTCAGGTAGAAATAGTTTCTTTATATATGGTATATTTATTTGTCCATTATGAGAATGTCCTGCTAGTACTAGGTTTATATTATCATATTTAGAAGTTATTGTATCTATATAATCTGGTTTGTGTACTAGTATTATTTTATAATTTATATCTTCATTATCAGTAAAGTAATTCATTACTTTATCTATATCTGGATTATTACTTAGTCCTCCTATGAATAACTTGTTATTATTGTTTCCATATATTATATCATAACTATTATCTAATAGAGTAAAGTTACTACTTATATATATATCTTTAATAGTATCTTCTATTTTGGTATCATGTTCTCCTAGTACGGAGTATTTACCATATTTACTTTTAATACTAGTAAGTAATTCTTTTAAATTACTTATATCTTTATCATTTGGTTTATAATCTTTATCGATTAAGTCTCCAGTAAATACTACAATATCGGGATTTAATAGATTTATTTCTTCTATTATACTTTGAGTAGTTTCTTTATTTGTTATTCTAAGATAATGTAAATCACTAAAGTGAACTATTTTTAGTCCATCAAAACTATCATCAATAGTGGTTTCAATTGGGTATTCTTTGGTTATTAATCCTCTTGTACCTCCATATCTAGCATATATTATGAGTAATGATAGTATTAATATTATTATTAATAAAAATCTTATTAGCTTTTTCATAATGATGCTCCTAATAGGACTAGTATGGTAGCTAGGAGATTATGGATACTATGCATAGTAATTGATGAGAAGATGTTATCTGTCTTATAATATAATAGGGCAAAGGCTATACCTAAGGCTGAGTATGGTATTAAATATATGGTATCACTAAATGTTTCTATATAACTAGCAACATGTAATAAACCAAATATAAAACCACTCATGATAACAAATACCCATTTACTTGGAAATATTTCTTTAAAACTTTTTCGGAATGTTAACTCTTCATTAATTGGAGCACATATAGCGGCATCAAATGTCATAAGTAGCGGTAATGTTACTAGATAATTTCTTACTGTTTCTTCATTACCCGCTAATTGTTTATTTAGAACAAAGGTTATGAATAGATTACTTATGTACATTACCGCAAGACCTGCTAGCCAATATTTAAATGATGTTTCAAAGTTCTTTTTAAAGTTTTTGAAATAGGATTTTAAATCTTTAAAGAAATCTTTTCTATATATTGTAATTAATATTATACTTAATGTTAAACTTGATATAGTATAATAGATTACATAATCTTTACTAGTTATATTATTTATATCTACATTGAATATAATAAATATTACTGATGGCCATAGGAGCATTAATATTAGTACTCCAGTACTTTTTAATATATTTAATAATTTTTGTTTCATTTTTATTATCACCTTCTTCTATATTATAACAATTATTTTTGAATTAATCTATATTATGTAGATTTTTTCTCTTTAATTTGATAAAATATATCTACTGGAGGTTATTATGGAATATATTGATAAACAAAGAAAAGATTATTTATCTTGGGACGAGTTTTTTATGGGAGTAGCTATTTTGGCTTCAGAAAGAAGCAAGGATCCTAATACACAAGTTGGGGCCTGTATAGTAAGCGCGGATAATAGAATATTATCTGTTGGTTATAATGGTACTCCTAATGGGTATGAAGATAGATTTTTCCCTTGGGATAGAGAAGGTGATGAACTTAATACTAAGTATATGTATGTTGTTCATGCTGAGAGAAATGCTATTCTTAATTATAGGGGTAATATAAAGGATTTTGATGGGGCTAAGTTATATGTTACTTTGTTTCCCTGCAACGAATGTGCTAAAGAAGTAATACAAGTAGGGATAAAAGATATTATTTATTTGGATGATAAGTATGCAAGAAGTAATGGAGTAATGGCTGCAAAGAGAATGCTTGATGTATGTGATGTTAATTATTCAAAATTAAAATTTGATAAAAGTAAAATAAAGGTGTTAGAAAGATAAGATTCGACATCTTTTTTATTTTTTATTTCATATAATTAAAATGAGGTGAAAAATGAAGAAGGTTTATTTAGGTATCGATATTGGTAGTATATCTACTAAAGGGGTTATTATTGATGAAGATAATAAGATACTAGCTAGTTCTTATTTGTATACGGAAGGTAGTCCTATTACTGCGAGTAAAAGGGTAGTTAGAGAACTTAAGAGTAAGATTAATCTTAGTGAATATAAAGTGGTTGGAGTTGGCACTACAGGATCAGCGAGAAAACTTATTGGAACTATACTTGGGGCTAATGTTATTAAGAATGAGATTACTGCTCATGCTATTGGAACAATGAGTATTTATCCGGAAGTTAGAACGATATTTGAAATAGGAGGACAGGATTCTAAGATTATTCTTATTGATAATGGTATTGTTACTGATTATGCTATGAATACTTTATGTGCTGCTGGTACTGGATCTTTTTTGTCTAGTCAGGCTAAGAGACTTGGTATTCCAATAGAGGAGTTTGGTAATATTGCCATTACTAGTAGGAAACCAACAAAGATAGCTGCTAGATGTACTGTTTTTGCAGAATCGGATTTGGTTCATAAATCACAAATGGGACATAAAAAAGAGGATATAATAGCGGGCCTTTGCTATGCTATTGTTAATAATTATTTGAATAATGTTGGTAAAGGTAAAAAGATAGTGGCTCCGATTGTGTTTCAAGGCGGGGTATCGAAAAATATTGGGGTAGTAAAGGCTTTTGAGGATATTACTGGGGAGAAGATTTATGTAGATAATAATTCCCATTTAATAGGTGCTCTAGGAGTGGCTATACTATCTAAGAAACAGAAGGAAATTGAGTTTTCTTTTGATATTGAAGATGTTATTTATGAGACTAAGGGTACTGAGTGTAGAGGCTGCTCTAACAACTGTGAAATAATTGAGGTACTAAGAGATAAAAGGGTAATCGATGCTTGGGGTAATAGATGTCCTAAAGGGGAACTTGTTCACAAATAGGTATAGATATCATATTATATATGGGAGGACTTAATTATGTATGGTATTTATAAAATACAAAATGGTGATACACTAGATAGTTTAGCAAAAAGGTATGGGGTATCGCCTGAGATATTGAAAAACTTAAATCAAAATAGTAACTTTGCAGTAGGAAGTAATATTATTGTTCCTACGATGAATGAGTATTTTGAAGTTTATACTATTGAAAAAGGAGATAATTTATATAATATTGCAAGGAGATATAATACTGATTATAATTTATTGGCATTACTTAATGGCATTAATGTAGATGATTATATTTATCCTAATACGACTATATTGGTACCTAAGAGAGATGTTAAGTATTATATAACTAAGGATAATGATACTTTACTTTCTGTTAATAGATTACTTGGTGGTAATATTAATAAATTTCTTAGTCAAAACAATAATATTTATTTAGAAGAGGGTCAATTGATTGTATATAAAGATTAAAACTATAAGAAATTATAGTTTTTATTGTTTAATGGATATAAAAAAAATAGTCAATAATTGACTATTACTTAAACTAGCATATAATGCTAGTTTTAATTAGTACCTATGGATATTTTTTTTATTTTCTGTTATGGAAGAAAGGGATGATGATATGCTGAAAAAACTATCTGTAAAAGGGGGGTTAGTAAGTGAAATTAGTTCTTGCTTTTGCATGAACTACTCTAATTGTACTGTTTTAATAGACAGTTGCAATCGTAGATAGAAAAAAGGGCACCCAGGGGGTGCTCTATATATTTTTATAGAGAGAAACACCTTATGAAAATAGGTGTTAACCATTTTTATTATGGTTATATTTTCTCTTCGTATATATATTATATAATATTTTGGTAAAAAATGCAATGGATATGGTTGAAAATGTATATTGCTGTACAATTGTTTTGTACCTTAAAATCTTATAAAACCTTTGCTTATAGGGCTTTATAAAGATATTAAAAAAATAGTCATGTTTTCCTTGACTACGATATTCAAATTAGTATATAATGTTGGCGTGGTTAATACTTATGGTGTTCTCTTCTTTTTCTAAGGTTTTTACTTTGGAAGGAGAGGTGATTTTATGATAGAAAGTAATTTCTTAACCTTAGGGGGAGGAGGTTATTAGTAAATGGAATTAGTTATAGCGTATGCTTTAACTATTCTTGTTACCATAGCAGTAATAGTGCTAGGTAGCCATAGAAAATAGATTGAAAAAATCAGAGCGCCTCAGGGGGTCGTTCTGATAACTATAGTTTGAAGAGAACACCTCGCAAATAGGTGTTAACCATTTTTATTATGGTTATTTTCTCTCTCTGTATACATTATATGCTATTTTTAATAAAAAATCAATAATATTTACAAATTATAGACTACTTGTAGGCTATAATTTGCCAAGAAAGACTTTGGCTTTCTTGGAAAGGAAAAGTATTGATATAATTATAGTTTTATTGTATAATTTTATTATGATAGGAGGATTTGAATATGATACTTAAAAGGCCTTATGCATTTTTAATAAAACATTTTAGATTAATACATTTAATATTATTTGCTCTACTGGCAGTTATTACATATAATGCTAGTACAGTACTTAATTTTTTTAAAGATTATATAACCGCTAATGGGAATATGGAGATATTATCTTCTAATTATATTAATGTATTTATATATATAGCTCCAATTATTATTATTGGACTATCCATTTTAATATTTTATCTTATGAAATATAAAGATAAACCTAGGTTATATTATATTATTTTAATTATAGTTAGTATACTTTGTACAGGAGTATATACTTATTTATATTTAAATATTAGGTCTTTAGAAACTACTACTGTTAGTGCTAGAATAATTAGATTGTATAGAGATATAGCAAGATCTAATTTTTATGTATTATTTGTTATGTGTATACCTACTTTAATAAGAGGACTTGGATTTGATATTAAGAAGTTTAATTTTAGTAAGGATTTAAAGGAATTAAATCTAAGTGAAGAAGATAGTGCTGAGGTAGAAGTTAGTATAGATGTATCTAGTAATGGTCTAAAGAGAACTGGTAGAAGAACTCTTAGAGAACTTAAGTATTATTATGTAGAAAATAAATTCTTTATTAATATAATTCTTGGTACTTTAATACTTATTTTAGTTATGGTATTTCCTTTTAATAAATATGTTGTTAATAGAAATTTAAAAGAGGGTGAAGTACTTGGTACTAGTGCATTTAATATTAAGGTTACTGATAGTTATTTAACTGATAGAAAGAGAATTAGTAAAGATAATAGTTATGTAATACTTAAGATTAGTGTAATTAGTAAGGTAAATAAATATTCTTTAGATTTAGATCATTTTATTTTAGAGGGTAAAAATAATAAGTATGTTCCAAGTCAAAAGTTTTATTTATATTTTAATGACATTGGAATAGGGTATAGAAATAATATATTAGATACTACTAGTTATAAGGATTATATTTTGGTATTTAATATAAATAATATTGATAAAGATTCTAATTTTATATTTAGGTATGTAGATAATGATAGGGGGATTAAAATATCTCCTGAAGTAATTTATTAAAAATATAACTTTTCAAGGTTATATTTTTTTTGGCTATAAATAATCTATTTTGATTATAAATTAATAATTTTTGGTAATAATTAAATATTTTTGAAGAAATTTTCAAAATTATGGCAAAATCGTATATTAATTCTTGTATATAAGTATGAAGGGAGTAAAATGAAGAAAGATTTAATTGTACTACAAGAAGGAAATAAGGATTGTGGAGCAGCCTCTCTTTTATCTATCATTCGTTATTATGGAGGTGATATTTCTTTAGATAGATTAACAGAGATGACTAAGACAACAAAAGAAGGGACTAATTTTTATAATTTAAGTGAGGCATCATCTAAACTAGGACTAATGGCTAAATCATATAAGGCAAGTGATGTCAGTCAAATAAAGGAGGTTAAATGTCCATATATCGTTCAGCTTAATAATAAGAATTATATGCATTTTGTTGTTATATACAAGTTATATGAGGATAAGGTATTAATGATGGATCCTGCGGTGGGTAAGGTTACAATGGATATGTTTGATTTTACTAATGTGTGGACAGGCTATTTAATGCTTTTTGAAAAAATAAAACCTATCTCGGTAATCACTAGTGATAAAAAATTAATGAAGATGATATGGTTAGTATTATTTAATAATAAAAGTATTATTGTATTCTTAACTATTTTGTCATTATTAATTACTTTATATTCTATAGGAACATCTTTTTATTCACAAATTATTTTTGATAAGGTAATAAATACTGAAGTAAATAATTTAATTATAATTACGATATTCTTTTCTATCTTATATATACTTAAAAATATTAGTAATTATGTTAGAAATTACTTAATTATTTATTTAAATCAAAAAATAGATATTAGTATTATTCTTAGTACATTTAGTAATATTATTTTACTTCCCTTCACATTTTATCAAGGAAAGACTTCGGGTGAGGTATTATCTAGAATTAATGATTTATCACACTTTAAAATATTTATATCTAGAATTATAGTTACTATATTTTTAGATATTATAGTATTTATTACATCTTTTATTATTATATATTTTATTAAGAGAGAATTTATTATGTTAATTATTATTATGCTTATAGTATATATGTTAATTATACTAATATTTAATCCGATAATAAAAAGAATTAATATTAAAAATCAGATGAATAATGAAATAGTTAATAATGATATAATAGAGTCTACTAAATCATTTGAAACTATTAAAAATCTTAATATTCAAGATAATATTATATTAAAGTTTGAGAAGGATTATAATAAGTTAATTGCTACTTCATATTATGGTGAGAAAATTAATAATATTCTTTTATTACTTAAAAGTTTACTTGGTGATTTAGGATTATTGTTACTTAATTTTATTTGTTTTAGATTTATTATGAAGAATAATTTAACTATGGGTAATTATATGACTATAACACTACTATTTAATTATATATTATCACCAATTGATAATTTTATATCTTTACTTAATGAGTATCATTTTGTTAAGAATAGCATTAGAAGAGTAAATGATTTACTTGATGCGGACAAAGAAATTATTGCAGATAATAAACTAGAATTAAATGGTAATATTGAAGTTAGAAATTTATCTTTTACTTTTAATAATAAATATTATCCTCTTAATAATGTTAATTTATCTATTAAGAATGGAGAAAGAGTACTTATACTTGGTGAATCTGGTATTGGTAAATCTACTTTATTAAGATTAATTTATAAGTATTATGATGTAGATAGGGGACAAATATTTATTAATGGTTATGATATTAATGATTATACTTTAGCGGATATAAGAAGGAATATAACATATATTTCACAAAATGAAATGTTATATACAGATAGTATTAGAAATAATATTATACTTGATAGAAATATTTCAGAGAATGATTTTTTGAATGTATGTAAAATGACTTATGTAGATGAGATTATTAAAGATAATATACTAGGCTATGATTATATTACCGAAGAGAATGGTAGTAATCTTTCAGGAGGTCAAAGACAAAGAATAATACTAGCCCGAGGTCTTTTAAAAAATAGTAAAATAATAATGATAGATGAAGGATTGAGTCAAATTGATATTAAGTTAGAGAGAATTATTTTAGAAAATTTATTTTGGACATATCAAGATAAAACCTTTATAGTGGTATCACATAGAGAGAATAATACTGATTTATATGATAAAGTTATTAGACTAAGAGGTAAAAATAATGATAGATAGTAGAATTATTTTAAATAGAAAGATTAGACCTTTAGTATATATTTATATAATGATATTAATAATATGTGCACTTTCCTTAATTATAGTATGTATGTTATTTCATTATAAAGAATATTACTTTTTTAAAGGTACTGTTATTGAAGAGGAGAATAGTTATTATTTAAAATGTTATATACCAATATTTGAGACAAAATATATTACTTTAAATGATACTTTGACAACTGATAAGAAAACATATAAGTATAGTATTAAGAGTATCAGTGAGGAATACTTTAGTGATAAAAATGATACATATCAAGAAGTAATTCTTAATATAAATCTTGATAATAAGTATAAATATAATAATTTGGTATTAAACTTAAAACTATTAAAAGAAGATAAAATGATAATAGAATATTTAAAGGAATTAGGAGGTACAAAATGATTGAATTAAGAAAAGAAGATATGTTAAATATTAATGGTGGAGCTAATGCAATTTTAATTACTACGATTATTGGAACAATTATAACTTTTATAGTGGGAACACTTAAAGGCTATTCTAATCCGGAAAAATGTAATGTATTAGGAGGTAAAAGATGAGAGAATTAGATAAGAATGAGATGTTAAAAATAGATGGTGGAGCAGGTTTTACTGCGACAATGATGAATGCAATATATAAAACGATCGAGATTATTTTTAATATAGGCGAAGCCTTTGGAAGTTATATCAGAAGGAAAAGTGAAGGTAAAATGTGTGATTTTTGATAAAATATAGGCTATTTTTATAAAAAAAGACTTTTTTCTTCTTGTAAATTATGTCAAATAATGTTATAATCTTACTTGGTAAAGCGGAAGGAGGGATATAGATGTCAGCAGGAACTAAAATAACCGTTGGTGTTAGAAATAATGATGTTGAATTTGCTTTAAGAAAATTTAAGAATCAAGTAGCACGTAATGGTAATCTCTCTAAAGCTAGGGAAAGAGCAGATGGATTTAAGTCTAAAGGATTTAAAGAAAGAGAAGAAAAAAAGAAAAATACTATTAATTCTAGAAAAAATAAAAGAAATTACTAAGGAGATAGAATTATGTTAGCGGAAAAAATTAATAATGATTTAAAAGAAGCAATGAAAAATAAAGATAGTTTTAAACTTGGAGTAATTAGAATGATCAAAGGTGCTATGCAACTTGCTAAACCTAATCCTAGGGAAGAACTTACTGATGATGATGTTATTCAGGTAATTTCTAAACAGATTAAAATGAGAAAAGATGCAATAGAACAATTTGAGGCTGCTGGTAGAGAAGACTTAGTACTTCAAAATAAGAAAGAAATAGAAATACTTAGTTCTTATATGCCTGAAGAGATGTCTTTGGAAGAGTTAAATAAAACTATTGATAAGGTATTTGAAGAGGTAAAACCTACATCTTCAAAAGATATGGGCCTTATAATGAAGAATATATCACCTTTAGTTAAAGGTAGAGCAGATATGTCTTTAGTAAATAAATTAATTAAAGAGAGACTTGGATAGTTTCTCTTTTTTGTATTGAAAAGTATATATATTTTTAATATAATATTTTTAGGTGGGACTAATTATGAGTAAAATAACTAATACAATTTTAATGATAAAATTATTATCAAATGGTAGAGTATATTCAGTTAAAGAATTGAGTGATGAACTTGGTGTTACTGAGAGAATGGTTAGATATTATAAAGAACAGTTAGAAATGGCTGGATATATTATTGAATCTTTTAAAGGCCCAAGAGGTGGTTACTACATAAATAAGAATGATATGATTAATATAAATTACTTTAATAAGTATGATTTAGAAGTATTAGATAAAGTACAAAGTGAGATATCTACTTCAGATAATGATAAACTTATCAAAGACTTTATAGAACTAAACAAGAAACTTCATTCTATTTATAATACTAATAAGGTGTTATCGGAGTATAAAGATATTAATGTAGTTGTAAATGGTGCTGATGATAAAATAAACACAATAAATGATTGTATTAAAAATAAGAAGAGTATATTTATTGATTATCTTGGTTCTTCAGGGAAAATAGTAAAGAGAGAAATTATACCAATAAATATATTTGAATTTGAAAATAAGGTTTATGTTTTGGCTTTTTGTAAATTAAGAGGAGCAATTAGGCACTTTACTTTGAGTAGAATACTAAATATAAAAGAAATATAGAATAGACAATATATTTCCTTGTATTAAATTAAAAAGACTTAATATTTCCTGAATTGGTAATACAATATTTTTAGGAGGAAGAAATATGAATATAAAGGATAAAGCTAAAGAGTTTGCAATTAATGCACATAAAGGACAGATAAGAAAATCGGATAAAGAAAAGCCAATGATAATACATCCTATAAATGTTGCCGATATCTTGAGCGAATATGGTTTTGATGATAATGTAGTGGCTGCGGGATATCTTCATGATGTAATTGAGGATACTAAGTATACTAAAGAGGATTTATTAAAAGTATTTAATGAAGATATATTATCTTTAGTACTTGGGGATACAGAAAAAGACAAAAGTTTAAGCTGGGAAGAGAGAAAAATAGAAACTATAAATATTGTAAAAGATTTAGATTTAAGACATAAATCTATAGTATGTGCTGATAAAATAAGTAATTTAGAAGATATGAGAATTATTTTTGAAACTAGAGGAGAGAAAGACTTTTCCGCATTTAAAAGAGGGTATGAAAAACAAAAATGGTATTATACAGAAGTATATAATAGTTTAATATGTAATGAAGATAAGAACTATCCAATGTTTGCTAGATTAAAATTATTAATTGATGATGTCTTTGATAATAATAAACATGATGACTTAGAAAGAAAAATATTTGAAGGTAAGGAAGAAGAATATAGTAAATTAATAAAACTACATTATAAAAAACAAGAAATATATAAAATGATGAAAGTATTAAATAATAAGTTTACATATGTTATAGAATTTACTGGTACTCCGAGAACTGGTAAGACTACGCTTATAAATAATTTATATGATTTCTTTAAAAAAGGTAAATTTAATACTAAAGTACTCGAGGAATTTACTACTTCTCAAAGATATAAGAAAGAAATATATCCAAGATTAAAAATTGAATATAAAAATGTAATAAATACAGAGATACCTAAATATGTTTTAAATGATTTAAATGATACAATAGATAAAAATTATGATGTTATAATAATAGATAGATCTTTATTTGATAGAATGGTTTGGATGGATAGATTATATAGTAAAAATGGTGTATCTAAAGAAGAATATGATAATTATATAAATGAATATGTACCTATTATTAAAAATAAAATTGATATTGTAATAGGAACTTATACCGATAGTTTAACTTCTTTAAGAAGAGATTACACTGCTAATGTAGCACTAGAAAAAAGGTCTTTCTTAAGTGAAGATAATGTTAATGAATATAATAATTCTTTATTAAATATGAAGATGCTTACAGAAAAAGAAAATATTAATTTTTATATGTTTGATACTACAAATAAGAGTGAAAGAGAGATATCTTTTGAAGTGGTAGATACTATTCTTAATAATATGAGAACATACTATATAAATAAATTAAATGAAGAATTTAACAAATAGAAGGAATTTAAATATTCTTTCTTTTCTTTGTATATAATTATGGCTTATATATAATAGATATTTATTTGAGACAATACTTTGGCTCAAATAAACACTCTAGAGCCTTAGATCTAGAGTGAACAAAATAAAAAAACTAACTCTTAATGAGTTAGTTAATTATCTATCTGGGACGGAATGTGGGAATCGAACCCACGAATAATGGAACCACAATCCACCGTGTTAACCACTTCACCACATCCGCCAGAACAATTTAATAATATCATATATATACTTTAATGTCAAGGCTTTTAATAAAAAAAGCCCTTATGTTATGGGGCTTTCAGACTACATTAGTGTTATCTAAAGAATGCAAAATATACGATAAATGCAATATATATTAATAGCAAAATTATACCATTTAATTTAGATGATTTGTCTTGTTGTTCATTTATGCCTAGGGCCATAGCAGATAATACTCCACTAATTAGTCCGCCAATATGAGCGGCATTATCAATTCCTGGTGTAGTAAAACCAATTACTAGGTTAATTAATATTATTGGGATAACTTGGCTTTTAACAGTTTGTCCTAAGTATGTACGATACTTAACTCCGAAGTATAGAATTGCTCCAAGTAAACCGAATATTGCTCCACTAGCACCGGCAGATATTACGTTATCTGTAAATCCTATGGATAAGATACTTCCACATATAGCACTTATTAAATATATTAATAGATATTTTATTTTTCCATAAAAGTTTTCTACTTGTGAACCAATAACATATAGAGAATACATATTAACTACTAAGTGAATAATTCCTATATGAACAAAGGCACATGTAAGTAAACGATATATTTCTCCTTGTTTAACTAGTAAACCTAGGTTAGCTCCAAATGTTAATAATGTTTTACCATCCGTAGCGCCCCCCATAAGGATAAATACTATTACACAGATAGCTATTATAGCATAAGTAACAATAGGCTTCTTTATGGAGAATACTTTATCTAGTTTACTTGCTTTTACAGTATTATTATTATTTATATCATTAGTAAATTTTAAAAATAATTCTATTCCTTTTTCTTCGTGTTTAGTTTTTTCTACAATATCAGGGAATACTTCCACTAATGTTGGATTTTTAATATCTTTTTCTTTTTCTACTAAGACTCTATCTGATGTTTCATCGTTGCATAATTCAACGGTATCACCAACATCAGTATATATACTTAGTACGGGCATTTTTAATGTAAATGTTTTCTTTTTTAACTCTTTTGTTATTCTTTTAGATCTAAATTTATCAAATCCTAATTGTTCCTTGTTATGAATATATTTAGAAACAATTCTAACTATTTTGTAATCTTCTTCCATGTTTTCTAACCATATTTCATCATTAACCCCATGAACTACGACGGGGCTATAATTTTTTTCAATCATAAAATAGTGAACTAAATTCATAACAAGTAAATCACGATTGTTTATTTTTAATTCTTGAACCATATTTCACCTCATCTGACGACACACTATATTATACTATTAAATATTAAATTAATAAAGTTCTTTTATTGTTCTTGAAATATTTTTAATATCTCTGTAAATTTTTCCGGTACAGGAGATGTAAACTCCATATATTGATTAGTTGTTGGATGGATAAAGCCTATTGTTTTAGCATGAAGCATTTGTCCAAAGTCTGGATCTATTAATTTATGATGTCCATATACGGGATCATTAACAATAGGATGATTAATATACTGCATATGAACTCTTATTTGATGAGTTCTTCCTGTTTCAAGGATACATTCAATTAAAGTAGCATTTTTATATCTTTCTAATACTTTAATATGAGTAACCGCTGGTTTAGAGTTTTCTGCAGTAACGCACATTTTCTTACGATTATTCTTATCTCGTCCTATTGGAGCATCGATAGTAGCACTATCTTCTTTTATGACGCCATATACTAGGGCAATATATTTTCTAACAACCGTTTTTTTACTTATTTGCTCTGCTAGTGATAAATGAGCTTTATCGTTTTTAGCAACTAGTAGTAAGCCTGATGTATCAGCATCTATTCGATGAACAATTCCTGGTCTAACCTCACCATTTATAGTACTTAATTTATTACAATGGTACATTAGTCCGTTAACAAGTGTATTAGAATAATTACCAATAGCGGGGTGAACAACCATACCACTTGGTTTATTAACTACTAATAAATCATCATCTTCATAGTAGATATCTAGTTTTAAATCTTGTGGTTTAATATCAGTATCTTCTTGATAATTATCATCAATGGTTATGATATCTCCTTGATTAACTTTATAACTAGCTTTTACTTCTTTATTATTAACTAAGATATTATTATTATCAATTAATTTTTGGATTTTACTTCTAGTATAGTCTGTTTTATCTTGTAGATATTTATCTATTCTAGTTAGTTCTTCTTCCTCTACTTTTATTTTTGTCATTGTTATCCCTCCATATACCAATTATTAGTATTATTATTCCTATAACTATATAACTATCGGCAATATTAAATATTGGATAATTATATCCAAATATATTAAAGTCTAAAAAGTCAATTACATATCCATAAATAATTCTATCATATAGGTTACCTAATGAACCGGCAATAATCATTAAATAAGATATAGTTTCATATTTTAACATATTATTATTTTTATGTAAATAGTTTGCTAGGACTACAATAATAATAGTGGTAATACAGATAATTAGATATCTATGCCCATTTAACATACTCCATGCTATTCCATAATTATGAACATTAGTTATAGAGAAAAAGCTAGGTATTATTTTAATACTATGATTTAATGGTACTAGAGCACTAATTATTTCTTTACTTAAAATATCTATTATTAATAGACTTAATATTAAGATAATACTTTTCCCTTTTTTCAATATATTATCCTCCTATTCTATCCATTATATAACTTGAACAGTTAGTTAATCTATTATCACTACTATCTAGACAATCTAGTTCTACTATATAGCAATATACATAATTATTATCACGATATACTGTTATATTAGTATTTATAGAGCATGTCTTTTTATTAGCACTATTCATTAAATTACCAGGAATAATTATATTATCATTTATAATATCTTGAAATGTTATAGAATGATTATTATATTTTTGGGTATATACATTATTACCGACTAAAGTATCGTCTGTTAATTTATTAGTATTAGCGGATATAAAAGCATCAATATAATCAGAAACATTATTCTTAAATACTTCTTCAGTTTTAGATTTAGTATTTTTTAAGTAACTAGTATATGACACTATTCCTATACCAGTTATTAAACTTAATATTATAACTGTGGCTAATAATTCTACTAAAGTAAATCCTTTATTGTTCATTAATATCATCCTTTCCATATATTACTAAAAAAGAAGTATGAATTCTTCTTAAATTTTTCCTGTTTTATTTAAAAAATATAATACTCCAACAGTGGCTAATATTACAAATATAAATAATAATATTAATTTCCAAGTTATACCTTTACTAGAAGTATCTATAAAGTCTTCATCTTCTTCTTCATCATTTGATTCAAAATCACTCTTATTAAATTTACAATTACCGGTATAGAAATTCATCTTTTTAGTTTTTTCTATTTCAGGTAATTCATCTTCAATAATTGGAGCAGTAATCATCGTTTCTTCGTTATCACCTTTTAAGTCAGATAAAATTTCTAGTGATAAGTTAGCAGTTTTTTGTAATCTGTTTTCAGTTTCTTCATCTACTGATGAGATAATATCATCATACATTTCTTTAACTTCATCAATATTATCAATATTTAGTTTCTTTAAATAATCTTCTTTAGGAGTTGGTTGTTCTGGTTGGTTTTTCTTTTCGTTATCTGCTTTTACTTTATCTAATACTTTATTAATATCATAAACATTTTTTTCTACTTCTTGGATAGGGATACTTTCTTCTTTTACTTGTGGAGTAGTTTCAGATAATGTTTTATCACCTCGTGATTTACGATATTCATCACGGGTATTTATTTCTGTTTGCATTTTAGTTATATATATTTCATTTTTAGATAGTGGTAAATTATCTAGATTATCTTCTAAACCATATACTTGATTATATAAATCTTTATTTTTAGATTGTCTAGATAAGTTATTACTGTATCTTTCTTCTCTACTTTCCATATAAAGCACCTTCCTACTATAAGTATATAATACCATATTTTTTAATTATTTTAAATAATTTAATTGATTTTTTGTTAATTTATATATATAATTTTTTATGGAGGTTACAATAATGAATGTAATTGTTAAGAAAGATAAATGTATTGGTTGTGGAAGTTGTGTTGCTTTAACTGATAGCCAAGTTTTTGATTTTGATGATGATGGTCAAGCTCAAGTAGTATGTGAGAATATTAAGGAAGATATGGTTAGCAAGGTAAAAGATGCTATTAAATATTGCCCTACTGATGCTATTAGTGAAGTAATTGATAGTAAATAATAAAAGCCACTTATTAAAAAAGTGGTTTTTTAGTTAATTTTATAGATTTTTTATATTTATTATGGTATATCTATAATATAAGCCGTATATAAAATATATTAATGTAAATTTTATTATAATTAAACTATAGTACGGTAGCACCTATCGGAATTTATGTCTGTGGACGAAGTACGTAAGTGTTTCTAAGAAGCAGAAAGTGCTGTGAATATGGAGTAAATTATTTATTTTCGGCGAAGTATTTACATTGCTTTTTTAATTTACAATTTTCACAGTTAGGTTTAAGTGCTTTGCATTGATAACGGCCGAAAAATACTAATTGATGGTGGGCTTTATTCCATTTATCTTTTGGTATTTTTTTCATTAGTTTATGTTCAACTGCTAAAACGTCATCTTTTTCTTTGGCTAAGCCTAGTCTTTTACTTACTCTATTGACATGGGTATCCACAGCGATACATGGTTCATTATAAATTACAGATAGAAATACATTAATAGTTTTGCGACCTACTCCTGGTAATTTTTCAAGATATTGACGATTGTTTGGAACCATATAATAACCATCATGAACAAGCGTTTTAGCAATGCCAACAACATATTCACTTTTTTTAGTATAAGTACCAATACTTTTTATTATTTTGGCAATATCTTTAGGATCAGCATTAGCCAGTTTATCTAGGGTATCATATTTAGCAAATAAAGTTTTATTAACAATATTTACTCTTTTATCAGTTGTTTGAGCACTTAAAACAATAGCAATTAATAGTTCATAGTCTTTAGTATACTCTAATTCACATTTAGGGTTAGGATATAATTCATCTAGATAAGTTAAGATATTATTCATTATTCACCCAGTCAAAATCAGGAACTTCAATTACTTCGTTTTTACTTTTCTTATATCTAATACGTTCTTTATTAACATCTTCTTTGGTTTTTATACCTTTCTTTTTCCAACTATAAAGAATGGTTTCGATATATCTTAGACTAGTGGTACTATTATAAACAGCTTCTTTTAGGGCTTCAACAATTAGAGTCTTATCAATATCTTCGTTTAACCAACTATTAATTTTTTCATATTCAGTAGGAGATATTGTTCGACCAAACTCTTTTTCAAAGATAGTAAATAAATCTTCATTATTAGTACTACTAGGTAATTCTTTATCTAATATAATATTAGTAATCTTACGATATAGCATATCTAAATTTAAATATTCTTCACTAACATTATCAATATTTTTATTAATTGTAATATTTAGGATATTCTTTTCCACTAAATTGTTGATAAGTTCAATTACTTTTCTTTTAGTAAGATTTAATTCTTTAACAAATAAGTTAATATCATAAATTATATTATTGCCTTTATCCATTAGATAAATTAGAACAATTAATTCTTCAGCAGTTATATTTAATTTCGAGTAATTAGTTAGTAATACTCTTGGGATAATTATTGGTTTTTCTTTTAAATAATTTATTAATTTTTCACTCATAATTGCCTCCTGAAAGTTATTTCTTTTATTAATTCTAAATTACTCGGATTATAATATTTATAGATAACTTTATCTTTACTTTTTTCTTTTTCTAAATACATTAGACTATTATTTTTATATATTATACTCATATTATTAGATTCTTTTATTTTAGATATATCTTCTTTAAGTATTTCTTTATATTTACTATTTAGAACGATTATATTAGCACTAGTTGTTAGGATATAATATCCATCATATTTATTTACATTAATTAATTTATTATCCACGTGATAATTATCTTTAATTAACTTATTTAAATTAGAATTATATTTATTAACATTACTACCTAAATATACAATACTAAGTAAGATAATTATTAAGATAGATACTATTATTATTACAAACTTTTTCATTTACATCACAGTAATTATTATACTATAATTCGCATAGAAAAAGAATAGTTTTATATTAATTTTAAACTATTCTATCTATGCTTATATTAAATTCTTGTTAATAATCTAGTATAACTTACTTCAGATAATTTTTTGTCGTTTAATACATCATAGCATTCATTAATTACATCTTGTTTATTAACACTAGTGTATTCAATTAACTTATCTCTTAGGGCAAATATTTCATCATTAAAGAAGTTATTAGCATATATATAAATTTCATTAATAGCAATAATTGATACTGATGATGTTACTTCATTCATCCTATTGCTTTCTAAGTATTTAACTAAGTCACTATAATAACTAATAAGTTTACTTTCATCAGTAGTACTATATATTTTATTACGATAATCTTCAATAGTTTTTAAACAATCTTTTTGAGTAGTATTGTTAATGACAGAACTTAATCTTAATTTAGAACTATTTTGTAAATCATAATTTAATATTTCATCAATACAGTTAGTATAATTAGTATAGAGGTCTTCTACTGAGATACTTATATTTGTATTTGTATAGTCACTTATGTTTATATACATAACTAGTTTTTCTAATTCATCTTTGCTTAGGTTAGGTCCAACTAGGTCATTAGCTAATTTTTCATGATTAGGTAATATTGTTTCAGGTGATGATGATGGAATAGTTGGATCTGCTGGTCTAGTTGTTGGAGTTGGACTCGTTGGTCTAGTCGTTGGAGTAGTTGGATTAGTTGTAGAAACAGTTGGATTGGTAGGATTAATAACTGGTTTTTTACTCATACTTGCTACTAAAGAAATAATTCCTGATCCAAAGGCAACAGTTAAAGCAAGAGCGATTATTCTTTTACCAATATTGGTTTTTAGATTATCACTGGCTTCTTCTGTGTTTATTACTCTCTTTTTATATTCATCTTTAAGTGTTTTTAATGTTTTATCATCACTCAACATATTTTTTACTTCTTCTTTAGATGATTTAGTATATGGCATTACAACGTTATCACAACTTCTTATACCATATTTATTATCTTCAATTTTATATGGTTTGAATGTTATTCTTTCAGCACAATCAACCGGTTCATTATTTTCTCTTGTTTCATCTATTAATGAAATTAATTCTTCTTCAGATAAATTACTTAAGGCTTCATTAGCTTCTTTTACAGTATTATAACTATATCCTTCAATAAATTTATTTACTTTACAGTAATAGAAACCATACTTATTATCTTTATTTTTTCTTACAAATATTTTTCGACATTCCATTATTATCACTCCTCACATAATTTATAACCTTGTTTTATTAATTCTCGGTCATTATTTGATTTGCTATATTTAATATCTTCTTCGATATATTGTCTAGTGGCATAGCGATAGTATGTTATATTTACTTTTTCAGTATTAGATGTTTGTTTATCAACATATTTATAGCAGTATGTTTTATCGTCACTAATACTATAATTATTTGGACATGTTAAGTTTGTATAATTTGTTTCAGTTTTTTTACAACTACTTCCTGATTGGCTATAACCTGATGGGCATGATGCAGTGTTAGTGTATGTAGTTTGTTCATATGTTATTTTATATACTTTATATGTATATTCAAATTTACCTTTAGAACTTACAAATTTTGATGATACGTATTCATAACGATAATCACTAGTATTACTAGGCATTGTGTAACCTTTTTTTGTACCTTGATATGTTTCTTTTTTCTGCTGTTGTCCGTTATAAGTACATGTAAAGCCATTTCTTTTAATATAACCTTGTCCACATACTGGATCAGCATATAAGGTATTTCTTTTTACACAAGAATTATTTTCTTTATTATATCCTTGTGGACACAATGTATTAGTTTTTATCATTTCTTTAACTGTTGTTGGTACTGTTTTAGTAGTTGTTTGAGTTTTCGTTTCTACTTTTACAGTATCACTGGCTTCTACTTTATCTGTTGACCATGATGTAAAATTACTCCACTCAGTAAAATATCCTGGCTTAATATATTTATAGTTATCTTGTGTTGGATTAACTATTTCATCTTTTTTATTACTATCTTTTTCGCATATAGTGTATTTACAATATTTATATTGTCTCATAACAATTGTTACTTTTTCTTCAGCTCTAGAGCATTTTAAGTATATTTCCATATTATAACTGTCATTATATCTAGTTAATTCAATATATGACTTATTACCATTACATGCTTTACCCTTTTTATCTTTAATAGTATCAAGTAATTTTTCATTATATAATTCATTTAGTGTTACTTTTTTACTTAAAACATTTAATTCTGGTAATCTTTCTTCTGTAAAATATTTTTCTCCAGCTTCTTTTATTAAATTTATATTTTCACTTGTATTATTATTTTTATTTCTTTTTCCTAGTAGGGATATTAACCATACAAACATGATAATTAACACGACTACTATGGCAACTTTAATAAATAAACTTATCCAGTTAATCTTTTTTTCATCTTCATCATCTATGGAATTGTGATTATACATAACTAAAACCTCCCTTAGTGAGGCTTATTCTAGCACATCTTGGCTATTTTGTCAAACATTTTTTCGTTAAAATGTCTCAATAAAAAAGAACTTAAGAAGTTATCTTAAATCCTTATATTATTTATTTAACGATATATTTTAATTCACCCATACGAGATGTTGGAACATAACCTGGTTCAGCTTTGATAACATCAGGTATTCTATTAACGATTGTAGCACATGTTAATTCAACAGTGGCTGGTCTTTCAATAACTAATTTAGTATTAGGTTCTCCTATTACTTCCCAAGCATTTACATCATAATCATCTTTAGAATATACTTTACCAATACATTCTGTTTCTAAAGTTATACCTTCTTTAGTAGTTGTTGTAACTACAGCACTCATACCAGTAGCATCGCCCTTTTTAACAGTCATTTTTAATGTTTGTGAATCAATATCTTCATTATGAGTTTGTGGAACACATTTTTGACTTTGACTTAATACAGTTAGACCTAGTTTGTCACATAACCACCCATTAACATTCCACATATAACTTGGTAAGAACTCACCATTATCAATTAACATTCGACGTTCTTCTTCTGTTATATCATCAGAAGCTGCAACATCAGTAGCAAATTGCTCTAATGTTAAGCCAGCGCCATGAGCTTTAGCTAGGGCTATTCCATAATCTTCAACATTATATGATGAGCTTCCTTTAATTTTAGTTATTTTATGAGTGGCTCCGGCTAGGGTAGTTATAAGATTTCCCCAAAAGGCATCTTGGTAACCACTTCCTGTTATTGTACAGTTATGTCTTTTAGCCATTTCATCTAATTCTTTAGTTAACTTAGGATTTGAGTTCATTGGATAAAATGCTTCTTCGCATGTTGTTATAGCATTTATCCCTAGACTAGCACATAACATTAAGGCATCTTTACAATCGTTTAATAAACTCATAGTGGTAACGATACAAATATCTGGTTTTAGTTCTAATAATAAATTTTCAGCATTACCTAGGGCAGTAATTTTTATTCCTGTTTCACTTCCTCCTATTACAGTACTAATATCTTGGCCAATTAAGTCAGGATTAATATCAATAGCTCCAACTATTTGAGCTCCTGATTCAATTACATATCTCATAGTGTATGCAGACATTTTTCCACATCCATATTGAACTACTCTTATTCCGTTCATTTTCTTCCTCCTCTATCTATTTTAATTATATAAAGAAAAAATAGATGTAGCAAGTTTTTTTACTTCTTTTTACATCTATTTACATTTTACCATTTCCAATTTATGATTTCATCCATATCAATTCCATATTCTTTGATATATTCTTTATGTTCTACTTTTTTATCTTGACAATATTGAATAAGTGATGAACCTTTATTACCTAATTGTGGTAAACATTTAATAGCGGCTTCTACTAGGCTAAATCTATCAATACTGTTTTGGACACGCATGTCAAATGGTGTAGTTATTGTGCCTTCTTCCATGTAGCCATGAACGTGGATATCTTTATTAGTCCTTTTATAAGTTAATTCATGAATTAGGTTTGGATAACCGTGGAAGTTAAAGATAATTGGTTTATCTTTAGTAAATATAGCATCATAGTCTTCGTCAGTTAGCCCATGCGGGTGTTTATCGTGAGATTGTAGTTTCATTAGGTCAACGACATTAACCATACGTATTTTTAGGTCTTTAAAGTTTTCTCTTAATATTTTGATAGCTGCTAAAGTTTCTAGCGTTGGTCCTTCACCACAACAAGCCATGACAATATCAGGTTCACATCCTTCATCATTACTAGCAAATTTCCATATTCCTAGGCCTTTAGTGCAATGAATAACAGCTTCTTCCATAGTTAACCATTGCGGACGTGGATGTTTAGAGGCAACGATAACATTAATATAGTTTTTACTTTTGATGCAGTGATCAAAGCAGGATAGTAAGCAGTTAGCATCCGGTGGTAAGTATATTCTTACGGTGTCAGCTTTTTTAGTTACCAAATGATTTAAGAATCCGGGATCTTGGTGTGTATAACCATTATGGTCTTGTTGCCATACGTGTGATGATAAAACATAGTTTAGAGAGGCTATTGGTCTTCGCCATGGTAATTCTTTACTTACTTTTAACCATTTAGCGTGTTGACTAGCCATAGAATCAACTATTCTAATAAATGCTTCATAACTATTGAAAAATCCATGTCTTCCTGTTAATAAGTAGCCTTCTAACCAACCTTCACATAGATGCTCGGACAACATAGAATCCATAACTCTACCATCACTAGCTAGATACTCGTCAGTGGCATATTTTTTGTCAACCCAAGTACGATTAGTAGCTTCAAATACATAATTTAATCGATTAGACATTGTTTCATCAGGGCCAAATACTCGGAAGTTATGCTCTTCTTCATTTAATTTTATAACGTCTCTTACATATTTACCTAGTTCTGTCATATCTTGAGCCATTACTTCGCCAGGATATGGTACTTCAACGGCATAATTTTGAAAATTAGGTGTCTTTAATTCTTTTAATAATAAGCCACCATTAGCAACGGGATTAGCACCCATTCTTCTATTACCTTTAGGAGCTAATTCTTTTATTTCTTTAATTATCGTGCCATTTTCATCAAATAATTCTTCGGGGTGATAACTTCTTAGCCAATTTTCTAATAATTTTAGATTAGTAGGGTTATCTTTATCAATAGATACGGGAACTTGGTGGGCGCGGAATGTACCTTCTATCTGTTTTCCATCAACTACTTTTGGTCCAGTCCAACCTTTTGGAGTTTTTAATATTATCATGGGCCAAATTGGCCTTTTATTATCTTTAGATAATTTTATTTTCTTTATTTCATTTATTACTTTATCTAAAGTTAGGGCCATGTCAATATGTCCTTGTTTTTCATCTTTTACTTCAACATAATATGGGTGATAACCACAGCCAATAAAGAATGATCCTAATTCTGTTAAACTCATTCTAGAGAATATTGTTGGATTGGCTATTTTATAACCATTTAGATGAAGGATTGGTAGGACAACACCATCTGTTTTGGGGTTTAAGAATTTGTTAGAGTGCCATGAAGTAGCGAGAGGGCCGGTTTCAGCTTCACCGTCGCCGACAACACAGGCAGCAATTAAGTCAGGATTATCAAATACTGCACCATAAGCATGGGCAAGGCTATAGCCTAATTCTCCTCCTTCATTAATTGATCCTGGTGTTTCAGGGGCAACATGAGATGATATGCCACCAGGAAAAGAAAATTGTTTAAATAACTTCTTTAAGCCAGCTTCATCTTCAGTTATATTAGGATATACTTCGCTATATGTTCCTTCAATATATGTTTGGGCAACCATGGCATTACCACCGTGTCCTGGTCCGGATATATATATCATATTTAAGTTATATTTGTTAATTATTCTATTTAAGTGAGTATTTATAAAGTTTTGACCAGGTACTGTTCCCCAATGACCAACTATTTTGTTCTTTATGTCTTCAATTCTTAGTTCTCTTTTTAGTAGGGGGTTATCTAATAAATATAATTGACAAGCTGCTAAATAATTAGATACTCGAAAGTATTTATCTATTTTTTCGACTTCTTTACTAGTTAATTTCTTATACATTTCTATTCTCCTTTATTATGTATTAATTATACTATGAACAAATATGGTAAGTCAATAATAGTTGGGCATTAAAAAAATTCCAAAAACTTTGTAAGTTCTTGGAATATAAATATTATCTCTTTGAGAATTGTGGTGCTCTTCTTGCTGCTTTTAATCCATATTTCTTTCTTTCTTTTGCTCTTGAATCTCTTGTTACAAATCCATTAGCTTTAAGGACTTTACGATATGAATCTTCTTTTCCTTCATTTTCTTTATCGTACTCTAATAGAGCTCTTGTGATACCTAATCTAATAGCACCAGTTTGTCCTGAAAAACCACCACCAGATACATTAACATCAACATCAAATGTTTCTAAATTGTTAGTTATTTCTAAAGGTTGTTTTAAGTCCATTACTAATACTTCGAATGGCATATATTCGTTTACATCTCTACCATTAACTGTTATTTTTCCTGTTCCTGGAGTAAGGATTACTCTTGCTACTGAACTTTTTCTTCTTCCAGTACCTGCAAATGTTCTATCTTTCTTTGCCATAAATTATTTCCTCCCTACTTCTACTTGTTTTGGTTGTTGAGCAGCATGTGGATGCTCAGCTCCTTCATATACAAATAATTTCTTATACATTTGTCTTCCTAATCTATTTTTTGGAAGCATACCTTTAACAGCTCTTTCTACCATTTCTACTGGGTAGCTTTCTTTCATTTCTCTAGCTGTTCTTTCTCTTAATCCTCCAGCGTATCTGCTGTGATTGTAATACATCTTTTTGTCTAATTTATTTCCTGTTAGTAATGCATCTTTAGCATTAATGATTATAATATAATCTCCACAATCGATATGAGGTGTGTATGTTGCTTTGTGCTTACCTCTTAACATCATTGCGGCTTTTGCTGCTACTCTTCCTAGTGGAACATCTTTGGCATCAATTACATACCAATTTCTAGCAACTGTTTCTTTACTTTGCATAAATGTTTTCATTTTTTTCTCCCTTTAATTATTAATTTATATTGTTGATTTAAAATATGGTGTTCCCAATACCTATTTCTTCTCAACTAAAATGTACCGATTATGATTATAGTAAATTTTAGTTTGTTTGTCAACAATTTTGTCTAAAAATATATCTATTTTTCAGTCGTTTGATCTAATAATTTACTTAGTCCTCTAGTGGCTAGAGTAGCACATGTTTTTCTAGATGGTTGTTTATAGATATCATCATATACTAAGGCTTCTTTTAAGATATCTTTATTATATGGCTTTTCTTCAATCATATTATGATAGTTTTCTAGTATATCTTTAGCTTCTTCGATTGTTTTACCTATTAGTAAGTTAGTTATTATTGAGGTAGAAGATATACATATAACACAAGCTTCTCCTTCATATTTAATATCTTTTATAATATCATTTTCTGTTTTAACATAGATATCTAAGTTATCGATACATGATACGTTATTAGAGTTTATTTTAACATAACCTTCTTCTGTAGGTATTTGTTTATTTTTAGGATTTTGATAATTTTCTAATATAATCATTCTTTTTAAATCTTTATCCATATTTATCACCTTATAATATTTCTTTCCATATATTGGCACTATTGTTTAAGACGTTTATTAGTAAATCTACTTCTTCTTTGGTGTTATAAAAACTTAGACTAATACGACATGTATTGTTGATATGGAAGAGATTTCCTAACATTTTAGCACAGTGATTACCTGCTCTTACAGCAATATTATATTTATCTAAATAAACGGCTGTATCTTGACTAAACACACCTTTTATATTAAATGATACTATTGTACCATCATTATCTTTATTATATAGTTCGATGAAATCTAATTGTTTTAGTTTATCGATTAAGTAATGGCGTAGTTCATGTTCATATTTGGCAATTTTATCAATACCAATGCTATTTAGATAATCAATGGCTGCTCCTAGGCCAATTACGCCTTCAATGTTTGGAGTACCGGCTTCTAGTCTTGTTGGAATATCTTTTAGTTCGTAATAGCCATCTTTAGTAAATATAGCATTCATACCGCCACCATAATTAGTGGGTACTAGGTCTTTTAATAAATCAAATTTTCCATATAAAACACCTACTCCAGTTGGACCATACATTTTATGAGCAGAAAAGGCTAAAAAGTCAATATCTGATTCTTGGACATCAATCTTGTTATGGGCAATACTTTGAGCAGCATCTACTACTAGTAGCATATTATTTTCATGAGCTAGTTTGGATATGGCATTTATATCCCTAACATCACCAATTACATTTGTAATATGGGCAATAGATATTACTTTAGTATGTGGAGTAATAGTTTTTTTAACGCTATCAAGGGTTAGTTCATTATTTTCATTAAGGTTCATAAATCTTATTTTTATGCCTATTTCTTTAGCTAGAGCGTACCAACCTACAACATTAGAGGCATGTTCAGACTCTGTTAACAACACTTCATCATCTTTATGCAATTTATATTTAAAATAGCCAAATATTATATCATTTAAGCTATCCGTAGTACCACTAGTAAATACTATTTCACTACTATGTTTAGCATTAATAAATTCTTTGACTTTTTTTCTTGTGCCTTCATATAAGTCATCAACTATTTTACTATTTTTATAATCGCCACGATGGGCATTTGCTGTATATTTAGTATAATAATTAACTATAGAGTTAACTACTTGATTAGGTTTTAGAGTTGTTGCGCCATTATCAAAATAAACTAAATTACTTTTTAATATGGCAAAATCTTCTCTATTCATTTAATCACCTCCAATACTTATTTATATCATTAATAATTATTTTTTCTAGGTCTTCTTCAACTTTAATATTAGATAATATATATCCTTTCACTAATAATTTAATAGATTCTTTTAGAGATAATCCTCTTGTCATTAAATAGAATAATTCTTCTTCTTTAAATTTACCAATATATGAAGCATGTCTAGCATCAACATCTTCTTCATCAATAAACATATTTGGTCTAATATAACAATTACTTGAATCATTAGTAATTATTTTAGTTTCTTGATTTAATATGCAACCATAATTATTTTTAGGTAAGATACTATCTATTGTATAGTCAATAGTAGCATCATTAGTAGATATTGTTCTATTTATTATATTAGATATTGTTTTAGGTGCATGATGATTAATTATGATATGATGTTTCTCTTGATTAATAGAAATATTTGAAAAATGATAATTAATCTCAGCATTTAAGCCTTCTAAATCAATAGTTATTGTTTCTTTAGTAGTATCGTTAATCGTAAATTTATTAATATTTAGGATACTATTTTCACCTAATAAATACTTTACATTACTATTTACTGGTGTAGCATTGTTTTGATATTCATCGATAGTTATATTTATATTATCTTTTAGTTTATATGTTATATCAATGGTATTAGTGCTATCATATTTAATATTATATTTACCACTCTTTTTAAAATATATAGTATTATTTTCTATCTTAATATTATTATCATTATAATTATTTATATTATTATTTATCACTAATATATTATTCATCTTTAGTCTTCCTATCAATAATATTTGCCTCACTGAGATAAGTAGTATATCCTTTTTTTTCTATTTCTAGGGCTAGTGAGTAGTCTTTAGATTCTTTTATTTGACCATCAATCATTAAGTGAACATAGTCAGGATGAATATATTCTAGTATTTTAGGATGGTGAGTTATTATTAAAATAGATGTATCAGGATTTTCTTCTTTATATTTACTAATATTTTCTGCTACTATTCTAAGGCTATCAACATCTAGGCCTGAATCTAGTTCATCTAATATTATTAGAGATGGCTTTAATAGTCTTATTTGGAGTACTTCGTTTTTCTTTTTTTCACCACCAGAGAATCCTACATTTAAAGAACGATGAATTAGGTTTTTATCCATTTTTAAATCATCAGTTATTTGATCACATTTTAAGATAAAATCGTATAGACTAATATTTTTACCTTCTTTAGAAGCTAAAGCAGTTCTTAAGAAATCTTGGTTTGATATGCCATCTATTTCTAATGGATATTGCATTGCTAAAAAGATACCTAGTTTACTTCTTTTATCAGTAGATAGTGAAGTAATACTTTTATCATTAAATAAGATATCACCACTTTCTACTTGATAATGATTATCACCTAATATTACTCTTGATAGGGTTGATTTTCCAACACCATTTGGACCCATAATTACATGCGTAGTAGAGGGCTCTATTTGTAAGTTAAAGTCTTTTAATACTTTTTTATCATTAATACTAACATTTAAATTATTTATTTGTAATCGCATATTTTTCACCCATTTCTATTCCATATTATACAACAAAATATTTGATATTTAAAGTTTTTACTTGTATAAAAATATTTTTTTATACCATTATATAAATAGAATATTCGCATATTCACGGAAAACACTTTTCTTGTTTTCTTTTTTTTGTTATACTTTTATTGAGGAGAGTTATTTATGGATTGTTTATTTTGTAAAATAATTAATAATGAGATTAGTTCATATTGTATATATGAAGATGATATTGTTAAGGTAATATTAGATATTAATCAGGATTGTGCTGGACATTATTTAATATTATGTAAGAAGCATTATGTTGATTTATATGATATACCTGATGATGTACGTAATCATATATTTGATGTGGCTAAAAGTACATCACTTATTGTTAAAGAAAAGTTAAATTGTCAAGGATTTACATTACTACAGAATAATGGTATAGCAGAAGATGTTAAGCATTTTCATTTACATGTTATTCCAAAATATAATAAAAAAATAAATATGACAATAGAAGAAGTATATAATGTAATTAAAAAATAGCTATCAGTTTATGATAGCTAATTTATTTTATACAAAAAAGCAAGAGCCTAATATTATAGCAAGTAAGATATATAATACTACTATAATTAAAAAGCCATTACCACAGCCATGTGATACAGTTCCACATGTTGTAGTATTTCCACAAGAAGTATTTGATGTCATATTTACACCTCCTTTAATTTTTTCTTATATCCAAGATCCAAGTATAATTATTAATAAAATAAACAATACTAATACAATAGCAGCTGATGATCCATAAGTTCCCATATAATCACCTTCCTTTTTTCTATTCTCACATTATTTTATGGGAATAGAAGTTTTTTGGTGAATGTTTTGGCCCTACTTTTTCTTTTTTTAGGTGGAAATAGTTGTTTTTTTAGGGTTTTTTTGATATTATATTATTATGCTTTAGAAGGGAGAACGTAAAATGAGCAAAAAGAAAAATACAGAAAAAAGTACTGTAGAAAAGAAAGCTGTTAAAAAAGAAGTAAAAAAGGAAGAAATCAAAGAAGTTGTTAAAGATAACAAAAAAGAGGTTAAAGATAGTAAGAAGAAAGTTGATAGCGATAAATTAAAAGAAAAAGCTATTAAAGGTTTTGAAAAGATTGATGAAAATCGTAAAATAATTTATGGCTTTGCCGCTGGACTTTTATTAGGATTATTAATATTAGCATTACAACCTAAGAAGATAGCTGAATTAAAGGATGGAACACAACCTGTTGCTTACTTAGGAGATGTTGCAATAACTGCTGATGAGTTATATGCTGATATGAAGAAACAATATTCTGTTAGTTTATTAATTGATTTAATTGATAATGATATTTTAACAAAGAAATATCCTGAAACTGATGAGATGAAGGCTGATGTTGAAAAGACTGCTACTTATTGGTTTAATACATATAATTCTTATTATGGTTATGATGAAGAAACTTTCTTATCAAAGAATGGTTTTAGTAATCGTCAAGCATTTATTGAATATCTAACATTAGATTATCGTCGTAATTTATATTATGAAGGATATTTAAAGAAACAATTTACTGATAAAGATATTGAGAAATATTATGAAAGTAGTGTTTATGGTGATATTAATACTAAGCATATGCTAGTAACTGTTGATGAAAGTAAAGGTTTATCTGATGCTGATGCTAAGAAGTTAGCTGAAGAAATTATTAGTAAACTTAATAATGGGGCTAGTTGGGATGATGTAAAAGCAGAATATAAAGATAAGATTACTGCTGAAGATCTTGGTTATCAATCTTTTGATGCTAGTTTAGATGAGGCTTATATTTCTGAAATGAAGAGTTTGGAAAATGGTACTTATAGTAAGACTCCTATTAAATCTTCTTATGGTTATCATGTAGTATATCGTATTGATCAAAAAGAAAAACCAAAGCTAGATGATGTTAAAGATGCTATTATTGAACAACTTGGTAAAGAATTAGAAAAGAAAGATAAAGATATTCGTTATAAAGCATTAATTGCTATGCGTGAAGAATCTAAACTTAAATTTACTGATGAAGATTTAGAAGCTAAATATAATAAATATGTAAGTAGTTATAAATAGTACAAAGACATATAACAATTAAGCGTTATATGTCTTTTTTATTTGATTTAAGTTAATAAGAGAGTTATATATTTTAATTAGTTGTTCTTCGTTTTTAATACTATTTAATAGTTCAGTCTTTAAGTTATTATCTTTATCTATTAAATAACATTCATAGTATAGATATTTTAGGATATATCTATCTTTATCTTCATCTAATTTATTTAATATACTTTTTACTTTATTTTCTTTATCTTGATAAGTTCTTCCTACTCTTCTTACTTTTTCTTTTGTTTCTTTAATAATATTTAGTGGAGTTATGGGTAAGGAATAACTTTGTTCTACTACTTCCATTTCTTCATCTAATAACAAACTACTTTTGCCTACTATTTCACCACTTTGATTTAATTTTATAGCCATAGCTTGTTTACTATTACATAATAGACAGAAGTTATTTTCTTTAGTGTTATAGCAGATAGTTTTATCTTTAATAGTATTTAAGAACTCTTCATTAATATAGATATGGTTTGTTTTTATACGATTAAATGATGTACTATCAGTCTTTATTAAGGGTATTTTTTTGATATGAATTATTTTGTCAGTGTTATTCCATTCGTAGAAGTCATAGTAATGTCTATGAAAGTTTAATATTATGTCATATATATATTCCATTTCTTTTATCTCCTTTAATAAATATAGTTAAGTTTATAATTATAAATCCTAATAATGATAAATATATTTCTGGTCTTCTAGATATAAAATTAACATATTCTAAAAAATTATACTCAATACTTAGTAAGTTTAAATATAAAATTATATATGTTAGTCCTATGGTCATTAAACCAAAACCAAATAGGAAAAAAAATATTCTTATCATAAGACTTCACCCTATTAAAGTTTATTCTAATGATAAGAATATATTAGTTATTGTAATAAGTTATTTTCTTTATTTATTTTTTCAAGGTTTACATTACTGATTGATTCAAATCTTTTAGTTATTTTATCAGTAGTTATATTAATGTTTTCGACATCTTTGTTGACAGTTTCAATACTTCTTGATAGTTTATCCCATCTTTCTTTATAACGAGCAAATTCTAAGCCTAATTTGTTTAATTCTTGGTGAATTATAGTAGCATATTTATCTCGCTCCATATTCTTTAATAAAACTTGAATTATTGTAAATGTAGCCATTAGAGTTGTTGGTGAGGTTATCCAAACGTTTCTTTGGTTAGCGTACTCTATTAAGTCAGTATGGTAAGCATTAATCTCTGCAAAAAGAGCTTCAGCTGGTAAGAACATAATAGCTTGATTACTTGTTATACCCGGAATAATATATTTAGAACTAATAGCATCAATATGGTGTTTAACATCTAATTTAAACTGTTTTGCTGCAGCGGTTCTTTCTAGATTACTTCTACTCTTGTCAACCATAATACGATAGTTTTCTAGTGGAAACTTAGAGTCAATGGCTACGGTTCCTAATGGTTTTGGGGCAAAAATTACAGCATCAGCAATAGTGGAATTAGGAAATAAGAATTGCATTTGATATATTTTATCATTTTTATCGCCAAAGATGCTTGATAAAATATGTTTAAGATTTATTTCTCCATAGATACCACGTGTTTTTTTATCAGTTAGAATACTTTGTAATGAGACAATGTCATTACCTAGTGTTTCTATTTTCTTTTGAGCTTCATCTATTTTAGATAGTGTTGTTAATACTGAAGTAAATGCTTTATTAGTACGATTAAAGTTTTCATCTAGTCTTTCATTTACTTTATCATTAATATATATTAATCTTTCTTCTAATTTATCAGTTAATTTTACATAATCTTCATTCATTGATTTAGTTAATTTATCTTTAAAGTCATTTAATTCTTTTATAGTATTTACTTCTAGTCTTCCTAGTCTTTCAGTAATATTAGATTCATTAGCGTGTTTAGTTATTGATATGATAGTTAGTATCATGTTTATTATTAGTAATATTATTATTATATATCCCATTTTATTTACTCCTTTTATTATAATAAATTATATCATTATTTATATTAAAGAACAAGATACCATTTATTTATTATAATTATTTACTTTATATTCTAAATAACCCTCTATTAAATAGTATGTTTTATATCCTAGTGCGTTTAGCATATTACTTAGTGATTGACTTTGATGACTAAAATCACAGTAAAAACAATATACTTCATTCTTATTAAGATACATAGAATAATTATTTATTAAACTATAGTATGGTATATTAATAGCATTATCAAGATGGGACATAGTATATGAATAATTATCTCTTATATCTATAATATGAATATTATTTAGTTCTTTTAATTTATTTATTGTTATACCATTCATATGGCACCCCTAATGTATACTATGTAACTATTTTTATTAAGATAAGTTAATATAACTAAAAAAGTAGGAAATATATTCCTACATGTTTTTTAACTTACTAATTTGTGATTTACAATTCTTGTCTCTCCGGATATTTTCCATGTCCCTGATAGGGGATCTTTATCATTAGGATTTCCACCAAATGATAAGATAAGATTAAGAACTCCTAAATTCCAATCAACGGCAGTTGTTACTTTATAATATACATATTTATCGTTTTTAGATTCGCCAGTAACAGGGCTAAATAGAACACCATGATAGCAAAAACCATTAGTTGTTTCAACAATTGTGTTAGTATCTAAGCCAGATGTAGTTCGGCATTTTACGGTATAATTAGCATTTTCTAGTATATTATTTAGTTTACTAGCATTAGCACCCGATCCTTCTTGTATATATGCTGATAAATCTGTTATTTCATTTGTTTCGATAAAATCTATTATTTTATTTTTTACCCTAAATGCTTTAGCATAATTTAGAGCTATTGCAGTAAATCCTACATATATAAATATAAATACTAAAAATAGTTTTATCATAAATGTTCCGCCAAAGGCATCACGCATGTTATATCACCTACCTTATTGATTATTTTCTGATTGTTCCATTTCATTAATTAAGTTATTATATAAATCTTCTTGATTATCTATTTTTTGAATATTTGTTAAAATATAATCATATAAATATGTACTCGTTACTTTTACTGCTGTTTTATCTTCATAATTCATAGTATTAGGTACAAATACTATTTCTATTTCATATCCTTGAAATTCTTCTTTAATATAATTAAGTGCTGAAAATAATAAGTATTTATTTTCTGGTAATCCAAAGTATAAGTATGCTGGTACTAGAACTTCTTCACTACTATCAAATACATTTCTACCATCCTCATCTTTTACGGCTAGTACTTCTACTTGATCCATTAATTTACCATAAACAATTTTACCCTCATTATTTAATAATTTAACATATATATCAACTAAATTTCCAGGCATAATTGAATTACCATATGTTGATTCAGTATCTACCCTATAACTTACTAATTTACTTCCGTCTTCTATTTTATGGATTGCTCCATCTGGAAGACTAGATTCTTCTATTAATAAGTCTTTATAGAACATACTACCACTAGCAATCATAGTATTATAGTTACTATATTTACCAACTATTTCATCATAATTTCTATAATAGTCACCTTTAATAAATGATGATGGTACTTGCGTTTTTGATACCATATCAGCTGTTATTAAAGTTTTAGGTTGAATTGTTTGGTTAGCATAATAAACTTCTACTAGGGCTGTTCTTTGATTAATTCTAATAGAATATCCTACATACAATATTACTAAGCAAACAACAACGCCTATTATTGTAATTGTATTTTTGCTTTTTAAAATTTTACTTAAATTATTCTTTAACATTTTCTCTTCCCTTCCTTACTTATATGTATCTAATATAGCTGTTATTTCATTAAGAATATCATAATTCTCACTATTATAACTATATATACTATAATTTGTTGTTTTATCTATTATTCTAATACTTACTTTTGGTGGTGTTTCACTAATTTGATAGAAATCTATTTGATAATTACCTTGTCCAAATGTAGACGTTTCAGTAAATCTCCTAGTAAAGTTTTCTACAAATTTCTCTTTTACTATTTTAACATCTCCAGTTAATCGATAATATGCTATATCGATTGACTCAATCATTGAAGCTTCAGCGGCTTCTTTAAGTGAATAATAATCTTGTTCATTACTAACAGTTAATTCACTAAACAAGAGAATAATAAATAAGCCAAATATTCCTAGTACAATAGTTGCTACTGATGCAAAAGACCACTTCATGAACAATCACTTCCTATTGAAACTTTTTTGTCTTTAATACATGTTTTTGATCCTCCACCTAATTTATAATATTTATCATTAGTTAGTGAATTTACTCCAATACTTCTTAAAAATTCACTTTCACCTGCTAATGATAACTTATCAAAAGATGGATATGGATTATTAACATTGTATGCTCTAATTGTATCAGCTAATTTATTTGAAACAGCAATACTATAAGTCATCTCTTTAAATGAATCTTTTAAATTAGGATTCTTATTAGTACTATTATACCAATCATACCATAAACTATTTTTTGTCGGAGTATTTGGAAATGGATTATCAATATTTATTGGTCGATAATATATATTATATCCATTAAATGTCAACTGATTGTTCTTTATTTCTTCATAGTAATATTTTTGAACCATATTAAAATTTACTACTGTACTTAAATAGCATCCCTTGGAAACTTCTTGCCAGTCTGAACCACTGCCTTTATTTAAATTATTACAATTGCCATTTCTACAATAATCACCGCTTAGCGTTCTGCCGCTTAATGATGTTATGTAGTTTTGATACTTGTCTTTGTATGTATCCATCATACTGTGACATTCACTGTTACTTAATCTACGTTGTGAATTGTTTTTAATTATCAAGCCAAAACTAGTTCCCGACTTTGCGTCAAGCGGTGAAAAATACTGCCAATAACTACCACCATCATAAATGTATGGATTAAGTTGAACCTCTTCTTCTTTGGTACATTCTTTGTTATAACTTACTTTTCCTGTTCTCAAATTCATGCAAATATTATCTGGCTTATAAATATATTTTTTTATTATTGTTCCATAAGGGCCTGGAGGTGGAATAATAAATTGATCTAGTTTTGCTGAAATTATCAATGTTTTATGTTCGTTTTTTTTGTTTACGTCATCAGTTGTAATTTGTACTTTTGATAATGCATCACCTACTAAACCTAGAGCGGCATTACGTGCTGCACTATAAACTTTGTCTCTTACTTTGCCTGGTACTCCGATTGGTTCTTCTTTTTCTTCTACGTGTGTTTGGTTGGATTCAGATGGGCATGTATATCCATCATAATAATCGTGCGGTGCATTATCAACTAACGTTGTTGTTTTAGTTTCACAACGCCATACCTTAATTGGACCATACGAGCCATCGCCCCTAAAACCTTTTTCATTTTTTAATTCGCATTCTTGTGTTACTTTCTTGCACGTAAAATATTTTTTTACTTCTTTGGCTTGAATGCTAGAAACAGTCCATGTAGCTCTTTGCTCTTCGTGGACATTTAGGCCAATCCATGTTCCCGATTTGATTGTAGTATTACTATTTGCATAACCATCGAGATTAGCTCCTATAACTTTATAGGAAAAGCCACCACTAACTGAGACACTGTATTGATATAATATCTTTTTTCTATTAAGTGCTCCAGGATATTCGGCCCATTTTCCTGTACCATTATTATTATTTCCATTGCCTCCATTGCCTGGGGTTTCATTTCCTCCATTGCCTGGGGTTTCATTTCCTCCAGTGCTTGGGGTGTTGCTATTTCCATACGCAGGGTTAATATCTACAATACATCCCATGCAATCCTCAGCATTAACTTTTGAAACATTTAGCGCACTCATGAATAGACATAGAAGTAATAATGATAATATCTTTTTTTTCTTTATCATTCTAATCGCCTTCTTTTTCTTTCATGGTTGTATATTACTTTAATTATTAATGCAATTATAAGTAATACTACAATTCCTATTATTGCATATATGAAATACATATAATTATCTTTAAACCATTCTTTTATTGTTGGTTTTTCTTCGGTATTATTATCTGTTTTATCTTGATTAGCTTTATTTTTTTTGTAGGAGTTTACACGTGATATAAAAGTATCATAATCAAGTTCTTTATCATATGTTGGACTACATAATACAAATTCTTCTATTCCTTCACAGACTTGGTCATATGCAAATTGATTATATTGTGGTAAGGTTATTTCATCTGTTTTAAATACATCATTACAACTATCAGTTAATCCCACAACAGATATACCATACTTACCTGGTATTAAATTGCTTATAACTATTCTATCAGCAAGTACTTCTGTATTAGCATATTCAATAGCATCGTTATCTATTGTATAAGAGAATGTTGATATATCCCCATATGTTAATGTCATGGTATATGTTCTTGATTCTTTATCAAACACATATGTTGTTTGATATTTATCTTCAATACTTTTATAGTATTCTTGTTCTTCTGTAGTACATTCTGCATAGATAATATTAGTGTTAATAATAAGTGATACTAGTATAATTGTTATAATTTTTTTCAATGGTATCATCTCCTTTGACTATTCTTTGCTATTATCTAGTTTAAGTATACCATAGTTTGTAGAATTTAAAAAGATTTTTTTTAATATTTACGTAAAATAAAAAATTCTTATTTTTTGAATAAGAATTTTTATAATTAATCATCATTAAAGAAGTCATCAAAGAAAGCATCATCATCAGTATTATTTTCATATAGTTTATTTTCTTGTTTTGGTTCTGGTTGTTTAGGTTCTTCTACTTCTTTTTTATTATTTGTTAAGTCATCAAATAGTCCTTTATCTTTTATATCATCATAAGTTATATTAGATAATGGATTATTTATAGATGGTTGTGGTATATCTAACACTGGGCCAGTACTATTAACTTTATTATCGTTATTATCGTTAGATGATAGTTCTGAATATTCTCTTTCAATAGATGATAAGATATCTTCTTTTTTATCTTCGCTATTAATAATAGTTTGTTTAGGCTCTTCTTTAACATTCTCTTTTACATCTATTACTTTATTATTTTCATTTTCTTTCTTTTCTTCTTCTTCTAATTCAGCAATTTTAGCATCGATCTTTTTAACTAAATCATCAATATTAAAGCCGTTATCAGATGCTGAAGTAGAATTATTCATTGCTGGTGGTGTCATAAATGGATTACTTCCACCGAAAGGATTACTTGCTCCACCAAATGGATTAAATGGTGAATTACCTCCCCCGAATGGGTTAGCAGCATTTGACATCATACTATCCATTTTTTCTTTCTTCATATTCTTAACATATTCTTTTATGTCAAATAATTGAACTTCTTTCTTTTGACGTGCTGGATATGTAGCTTTCGGATAGGTTTTTCCCCAATCCATTTTATAATTTGGTGTTAATTTAGTTTTGAATGGCATAGTTCTTAAACGTAAAGTAATTATTTCAAATTGACTTAATCTTTGTAAATCACTTACTGTTACTAATGGTGTAGATGCAGTTTTATCTTTTTCTTTTGATTTTACTTCACCACACATTTTACTTATTTCTTCTAGGGCTTGTAACTCATTACTTATTAAGTACATAATATTACAGTTACCTTTAATAGTTTCTGCTTCTTCTTTACCATATACTTGTGTTAACTGAGCATAGTTTTGGATAATAAAATTAAATCTAATTAATCTACTACGGGCAGCAGTTACCATTGTTGTAGCATCTTTTAATTTAGGCATATTAGCGAACTCATCTAGAATAAAGTTAGTACGATGTGGTAATTTACCACCATTTTCTTGTGCTACATCTATTAATGTTTCATAACATTGTTTAATGAATATTGTTGCTAATGGATGTAATGTTTTCTTTTCATCTTGAACAATCATAAATACAGCAGTCTTTTGTTTACCTATTTCTTTCATATCAAAGTTGTTATATGATAACATTTCTGATAAGTTTTCACGTGATGAGAATAATTTTATCTTTTGTTTAAATGTAGATAAAACTCCACCTTTAGTATCTTCTGGAGCATATACTGTTCCAGAGGCATTTATATAAGCTGGTTTAGCAGGATCTTTAGAATTGAAATATTCTTTAGCATAGTTATTATTTGGTCCACCAAATCTTTCTTCTCCCATACTTGACATTAAGTTAATACTATTTAAGTTTATTTGTTCTTCTTTAGCATCTTCAAATAAGCCTAATGCTAAACCTGTAAAATAGTCAGCAGCAGTTCTTTCCCAGAATGGATCACTACCACCTTGTTTTTCTTCATATAATATATTTAATGCTAAGTCATCTAATAATTCAATAGCTTTATCAGTATTTCCTTCTTTATATAAAGTATATGGTAAATTCATTGGATTCCAAGCATTACCATTTTGTGGATTACGAAAGTTTAAAAGAACAATATTATATCCTCTTTCTTTTAACATATTGGCTGTTGTTTCATAAATCTCACCTTTAGGATCGGTTATTATCATTGATTCATCATGTTTTGCTAAACTATATACTAAAGGAAAAACAACTATTTGAGTTTTACCAGAACCAGTAGCACCCACAATAATATTGTGGGCTTCGCCATTATCTACCCATAATTTTTTACCATCGTTAATAACAGCAATACCAGCACCATTTGTTTTATATGCTTTAGGATCAATCTCCACCAATTGTTTCTTTATTTCATCAGGTTTTGCCCATCTAGAATATCCACCTTTATCTTTTTTATGAGTTGAAAATCCAAATCCAGATTCTCTATCAAAGATATAAGATTTAACTGATGCAAAAACACCAACTAATCCAACAACAAAAACTACTATTGTTGCACCAATATATCTACCTGTAAAAGCCATAAATGGATTAAGTCCCCATAATTGTCCTTCTCTCGATATATATGATATATTTAATACTGCTATACAACTTAAATATAAAAGAAATACACAAAATACTCCAAATATTGCGAAATCTTTAGGTTCAGCAGTTATTTTTAATTTCATACTTAGTTCCTCCTTAAGTAAACATATTATATCATAACATAATAAAAGTAGCAATTACTAAATAATTGACTAATTTTATATTTTATTTTTTTCTTCACTATTATTCTTAAACTTTGTATATATCAATAATCCTATTAGGAAGAATACTATAACTATTATTAAATATATTAATTGAAAATTTGATACACTATTATTATTAGTAGTACTAGTACTACTACTTGAATTAGAATTTATACTTTTATTTATTTTCATATAAATATTACTATTCATATAATTATTCTTAGTTATTACCCATGTATATGTATTATCATTTATACTTGTAGCATTTGTATCTAGTACATTATAATTTGTTTTAATATTAATTGTTATTTTATTTAATCCATCTATATAATTCATACAAGATAATTCATTATTTGTTGATATACTTATTGTATCTAATTGATTTAAAATATTAATATGTTTAAAACAATTTCTAATAATATATGAATCAGCATATCTATCTAAATTAAAATCTGTATTAAAGGATAACCCTTTCTTATTATTATCACTTAATAAATTTATTGCATAATAGTTACGATTAGGATTAAACCCTATTTCACCATCAATATTTTGATCATTATAGTATATACCAACAGAAGCATCTTTATATTCTTGTTGATATTGCTGATATGTTAAGATATTATTTCCTTGGATAGTATTCCATTTATTCATGTTTGTTTCATAAACTAATAATTCTTCTTTAACTACATTATCTTCAATAACAATATTATATTCTGCTTGACAACCAGTTATTAAGAAAATAGATAATAATATTAATAATTTCTTTTTTTTCATTTCAACCTCTTTTAATTATCCAATAAATAGACATAACATGCAAAATTCATACTACCATAATTGGCAATAGCACTGATGGATACTTTTTTAAAGCTTTGACAGCCACTATCATTTCCTTCACAGTTAACTTTTCGTGCTAAGGCATTGCTTCCATACTTGGCATTTGTGGCATTATATCCTGAACCACTTGTCCATAATAGATCTGTTGCAGTTCTACCAAATTGACCAATTCCAATTCCAGCTTCAGATATAAGTACGGTATTTTCATCAATTATTTTTTCGATAACCGCAACATGGCCATATCCACTAGATCCACCTTTCCATACTACTAATGAACCTGCTTTAGGCTTGCTATAATCAGTAATAATTGGGAAGTTATCTGATAGATTTTGAGCTACTTCACAAAATTCTCCACCATTACCACCTCTTGAAAACTTTTTACTAGAGCCACTAGTTGCTAATATTTCTTGAGCACGACATAATCCATACCAGGCACATTCACCTTCAAGACCATTAGCACTTAATCCTGATGACTGGTTGTAGTAATATGAATTATCCCTTGTTGCTCTTGATGTTCTTGCTAAATAGTTAGGAATTTCTGTTAACTCCAAACCATCAGTTTGTGTAAACGCTTCTATAACTGTATCACTACTATAAAATTTCTTTAATATTGTTTCATAGTTATTTCCATTATTTGCCATATATATAGCCGCTACTGTACTCATACCATAGCAATTACTACCACCAAAATTATTTCTATATGATGATGGTACTTCTACTGTGTGCTTTTCCCAATTTGAACGACTGTTTTCTTTACCAATTTTAGAGTAAACTACATGACACGTTGTACTATCACATGTAAATCCACCAGTTCCATCACTTCTTGTTTCTTCAATTGTACAAAAATTTTCATATACTGGATTTAAAAGAACATTGTCTTCAAACATAATCTGTGATTTTGTTTCTTGAACAGCATTTATTGTATCTTGATTAGGTGTTGCATTTTTATTATACTGTTCAAAAATATCATCAGATGTTGAAATTGCTTGTTTACAACTATTAGTATTTTTTATAACGTGTGTTCTTGTAACGATAGATAATGCCTTTTTAGCCTCGTATGGGGCATCATTTCCTATTGCACTAGTAACAGCAGTTGCAACATAATCTTCAAGAGGTATTGAGGTATCATCAACAGTAATTGATTTACAATCAGAATTTATTGTGGATAAATATGCCAAATGTTTACTTTTTGATGTACTGTCATCATCAAAGAAATCAATTCCTGGCAATAATACACTTATAAAAAGGAATAGAAAAATAAAGATAAGTACCACTATTAGTATTACAACGATTGGTAGTGATGTTGATGGCATCTTTAGTGTTACATCTGCTTTATCTGATGGTTCGTAAGAAGTATCTGCTGCTGAAGCTGCACTACCACCGACACTAGCAGCACCCATTGCTTTGTTTACTTTATCAATTGCCCCACTTCTATTTAACCCTTTTGATATTGTATTAGAAATAGGATTTCTTCTAATTTTTTTACCAAGTTGTCTTTCAACGGCTTGACCAGTTTTTGTTTTACTTACTGCATCATAAATTTTTGCACCTTTTTGACCACCATAATATAGAGCGGCTGTTCTACCAACTGTGTGAGCAGTTTTATTGGCTTCATTTATCTCTTGTTGTTTTTTTTGTTCTTGTTCAATACGCTTTTTTTCTTGTTCTTCTGGTTCTTTTTCTTCATCATTCATTCTGCTCACCTACCTTATCTTATCTATATTTTTATAATCCTCCACCTGAGCCAAATGACTCTAATTCTTCATCTGTTAGGATAACATTAATTTGCATTCTTCTATTACCACATACAAATAATCCTTCACCCTGATTATATCTCTTTATACTTTCTTTTTCATTGTCATTTAGATCAATTAATAACGATAAGTCTTCAACAGCTTGTTTTCTTAGACCCATTATTAAGTAATATGATGCATTTGAGAATATTGCTTTACCATGCATTATTGCATTTCCAGTAACGAAGTCTGATGGTTGTTGAGTAATTATGATTGTTCCAGTGTTATATTTTCTTGCTCTTCTTTGTACTTGTGCTAAGAACTCAGCACCTAATTCATTTTGAGCTCCTAATAAAACATGGGCTTCATCTACTGATAATACAGTATTTACATTAGGATTTAAGCATAATCCCCACGCATACTTTAATACGTTAAATAGTAATGCATTTCTAACATTAGCATCAGAATTCATTAATTCTTTTATGTTAAATACTATATAATTGCTTTGGCTATTTACAGTAGTATGTCCATTAAAATAGAATTTTAATTCATTAACTAATGGTCTTAACTTTAATTCAAGTCTCTCTAAAACATCTCTTTCGTGTGTCTTCTCTGTTATTGCCATTAGCATGCCATTAACAGTAGCATACACATCCTGAAATGTTGGAAATTGATCAGAACGAAAGTTCATAAAATTACTATCAAATCTTATTCCAAATCTAGCATATGTATCTTGAACAACACCAATAAATAATGTTAAAACATCTTCTTCAATATTTGGTGCATAATATTTCATAAATGCTTTTAGTGTTTGTAGTGACTTTGTTAATATCGAATAACTAGAACTTCTCGCAGTATCTTCATCATCATAATCCATTACTATTTCTAATGGATTAACCATTCCAAATTCACCACCACGACCTAAATCTATAACAGTGCCACCATAAGCTTTTGTCATTTCTGATAATTCACCTTCTGGGTCAACAGCAACTATTTGGTAGCCATTTCTGATATGACTTCTTAATAATAGTTTTGCAGCAGTTGATTTACCACTACCAGAACCACCTAAGATTATTAAGTTGGCATTATTTCTGTTAGTTTCTTTTCTGATTTGATAATTAAATTGGTTAAATAAGACAACTCCACCTGAAAAGTCCATTCCAAGTAATGTTCCCAATCCTTCATCTTTTAAACTATCAAAAATGAATGGATACATAGCAGCCATTGTTGGAGATGGCATTGGAGTTCCAATTCGATCTTCAATTGGTTGTTTATCAAATATTGGTAATATTGATTTTAATACTCTTTCTTGTTCAAATCTTAAAGGTATTGCTCTTAATTCTAGTGAATCAAGCATATTTTTCATTGTTACTTTCTTTTGTTCTAATTCTTCTCTACTATCAGCTGTTATCATAAAGTGCATTTGAAAATCAAAAGTTTTAGATTGAGATGCAGTGAATTGTTGAATAAAATTTTCTAATGAATCAACATCTTGACGGATTCTTTCTCTGACTGTTACATCTCTTTCTGATTGATAGTTAGCTCTTAAATCCGCTAATTCTTTATTTAACATCTTGGCTAAAACAGAAAATGGAAGTGGAATGTGTTTAATAACCATTTTAATTCCAGATAAATTAGTAATGTTTGCTAAATATCCTGGGCCAATTAATCTTGGATATGATATAACTGTTAGAATTGTTGCATATTTATCACTAATAACAAAGTCTGCTCCGTTAAATTGTAACCCTTTTGGCGCTATTTCTGATTTAAAATTCATTATGATATCACCGTCCCAAATTCTGTAGTTCTTCCACCATTTAAGAAGTTATCTAGGATAACTCTTAAATCAACATTAGATGTCTGTGATGCTTCTAGACCACAATCTGCTAATCCTGAAATTAATGTTCTTAATCTCTTTTGAATTAAATCATAATTCTTTTCTTTAAATAGAATATAGTATTCTGTATCTGTAACATTATCTAAAGTAAAATCTTCTGCCTTATTAATATCTTGAGATACTAATTTTCTAACAACTGGACTTTGTGTTTGATTATATAATAATTGTAATTGAGCTTGATATCCACTTATATCAACTGGTTTATCTGCACATACTAACCAAAATTCAAAGTCTATCATATTATAAAAGTTTTTTAATGCTATTAAAACATTGTCTTGTGTTATTTGATCTAGAATAAATATATTTCTTGGTTTTATTTTAACACCTGTAACTTTATATTTATTATCAAGTTCTATCATTCCATTGCTTATTGATTTAGCAGGAATCCAATTTTCTGTATATTTCGAACTACTTGTTTTTTGCCCATTCATTAGCACACCAACCTCTCCATATATATTTTCTTCTAGTATTATAAAATCTATAAATACTTTGAAGCGCTACTAAAACATTGTGATAGTTTGGAATAGGAACAACCAATAACCCCGTGATTGCTGCTGGTAATATACAAATTATTACCACCCATAATTCAGCAGTTCCACATAATGCTAAGGAAATTAACGATGTAACGCAACCTCCACCAAATAACATTAAATCAAATGGCCTAAATGCGCTAAATATTAACATGCTTTTCTTAGCATTTGCTGGAATTAGATAAGAATTATATTCATTCACCTTATATCACACTCCCTCATTATTACTCTATTTCTTTCCACTTTCATTATATTTTTTATCAGCTTGTGCAGCTTTGTATTCTGATGAATTTTGCATTGTATATAATTCGTTGTTGTTTTTACTCTTAGCATCTTTAGCCTTGTTGTTTGTGTCTTTTAATGCTTTGAATGAATCTAACACAGCGCTTGCAAATCCAGATAAGCCACCGTTTGATTTAATAACGGTTTGAGCAGAATTAATATTTTGCGAAATTGCTGCATCTTCTACCTTACCATCAATAATATCTTGAATAAGCATTACTTTGGCATCTTTTTCTGCAGCAATTGCTTTCTGTTCTTCTATCATTGCCTGTTGGTTTAGCTTATCTACTGCAGCTCTATACTTAGCTTCATCACCAGCGTAGTCGGATAGTTTCAAGTTTCCGGCTTGTGTTCTTAAAATCTCTGCCATATTCTTTGATTTTGTTGCTTCAATTGCTTTATCTTTGGTTGCTTGACTGGCTTTTTCATATTTACCTTCGCTTATTAATTTACCTGCTCTATCTTCTGCTGCTGAAACATATTTATCATATTCACCATATGCAGCATTTTCTTTATCAATAGTTTCTTTCCTTCTTTCATATATCTGAGTTGGATTAATACCTATACCTTGTTTAATTCCAGAAATTGTTCTATCAATAGAAGATGTACCACCATTTTCTCTCCACTCTTCAATCGCTTTATTTTGATTAATTACTGACTTAGTTGCTTTTGATACTCCTCCAATACCACCCTTTGTTGTAAGGCCTGCAATCATACCTTTATTAGCTGCGGATAATGTTCCAGCGACTGTTCCGCCAATCATTCTAGCAGTACTATATTTTTTATTTGCTTTAGTTAGGTCACTATTAAGACTATTAATTTCTCTTTTATGTGCTGCGGCTTGCATTCTAGCCTCGTCTCTTTCTTTTTGAGATTTTGTTGTATCATTTGCTGTTCTCATGGCATTACTATAAGCTGTTTTAGCACTTTGTAATCTGTTCTTTAAATCTGCCTTTTCCTCTTTGCCTTGTTTACTGTATTTAACGTTACCAGCAATACTTCTTGCTGCGCCTACTGCACCAACAGCGGCTAAACCGATACCAGCGCCAGCAACTCTTTTAGCTGGTTCTGGAATTCTATTTTTAGTTGATAATCCAAGTTCACCTGATGCAACGCCTCCCTTAGGGAATAATTCTTTAAGCATATCTCCAGCTTTTTTAGCAAATGTCATTACTCCAAGTACAAGGCAAACATATAATAATCCCGTAAACAATGTGTCGCCCTGGCCACTAGCAGATACATTGCTAGTTATATCACTAAATGAATTACTTAATGTAGATATTATTAATACTACAAAACATATAATGGCTGTTCTTATAAACAAATCTAAAAATGTTGTAAGACACTGTTTTGTCCATTTTTCAAATGCCCCGTCTTTTTTAGGCACCATATACATAATTATTGGTATGGGAGCTATTATTTGTAGGTATGTTAATTGAACAACCCTTACTCCAAGGTCTAAGCAATACATTACCAGCATCCATGTAACTAGTGCCCCTGATAGTACAGCTAATAATCCATCAAACTGTATGATTTTTTCGTTATTTTCTGCTGCTCTCTCATTTAAACATAGTGCCATAGTATTTAGTCTTCCATCTTGGCTTAATGATGTAATGTTAGCATTTACTACATCTCTTGCTGAAATATTATTTGATTCACGGCAGGTATAATCCGATACGTTAGGATTTAATTTATAAAATTTATCTAAAACACTTGCACTAAAGGTGCCACCCCAATCTTCATTGTAACTATCTTTCGTTCCTAGTATTATTTTAGGTATTAAATTATTTTTCAAAATATCACTTTGTAGTTCAAATGCAAAATCAAATAACGTCGGAACTATTCCAATTAGCGCGACACTAACTACCATTCTAATCATTACTTTCCCAAACCCTTTTTCTTTATCCATAAAATTATCAGGGTTAATTACATATTGTATTAACTGAAATATGACAAAAAATAGCATTACTAGACCTAAAATTAATGTAATTCTGTTATATATTGGGCTAATATTTTCATTATTTATTATTCTTAAATCCCCTAGATTATAGAACAATCTATAAAGATAAGCTATTAATTGATATATTACTTGGCATAACCATGCTGCCAGACTGTCTAATGCATCATATATCTTTTCTACCATACTTTACCTCCTATGTCTTTTCGTTAATCAATTAGACACGCACCAACGTTTAACATATCAATAATCATATTAACTATTGTTGGTGCTAAAAATATAAGTACACCTGATACTAGTCTAATTATAAAGTTCTTTTGGGCTTTTTTCATTTCCTCTTCTTTTGAGGCAATCATTGCTTTGAAGAAATCAAATACTCCTAAAGCTAGAATTAATATTGGTATAAGGATATGGATATACCCTAAATACTTGTTAATTAAATTTTTTAATGATTCATCTATAATTCCATCGCAAGTTGTTTCACCACCTGGATTTATATCGGGAAGGTCATTATTACCTGATTCTCTAATATATATGTCTTCGGAGTTTCCAGTTGAAACTGCTCCGTCATACCAATGTTTTTGTGATGAAGTGGCATATATTATAGCTCTCTTATCAAATAGTTGATTTATTATACTAAATATTTGACCAAATCCTGGAATTACATTTATCCAGTATGTTACTTTATCATCTATGTATGCATATATTGTTGTTGGGCACTTTCCATCACTTGCAAGTATACTGTTTTGAGTCAAATATGTTTTTTTCTCATTTGCGAGTTCAATTGCTACTGGTTGGTTATAGTATATTTTGTAATTAGAGCCAAATCTTGAATCAATGATCATTGTTGTACCGCTTTTTGAATATAATTGTAAGCTATATTCCCCGCTATTATATTTGCAGACTTTTTCCCATGTTGTGCCATCTACTGTAACACTTGCTTCAACACGATTTATATTAATAAACATTGATAATGTTAATATCATTAATAAAACTATTGATTTCTTTTTCATAAATATAACACCTCTTTAAAAAAATACAGAATAATTCATGTTAATGTCATTATATCACAGAATATAATTTTTTTATATATTTTTTTGTTAATTTAATAAAAAGAAAAAAAGAAACATGCGTTTCTTAATATAATTATTTTTGATTCCAGCAATCCCAGAAGTTTCCTGTTCCATCAATACCATCTGTATTTGATACAATATTGAATACAAAGTATACTATAGTAGGTATTAAGAAGATTACTATTGCATAAATAACTCTTTTAATTAATAATTTTTGAGCAGCTTTAATTTCATCTTCCTTACTAGCTATTACTGCCTTCATTATATCAAATGTTCCTATTACTATTAAAATAATTGGTATAGCCCATTGAACAACTGATAATACTGTTTTAATAATGCTTATTATCGGATTTAAGTAAGTACATTGCATATAATTTCCTCCTTCATTTAATATAAATATATACTATTTTACATTAATTGTCAATTTTAATTAGTTATTATTCTCATAAAATCTCTTAATATATCACTATTATCTATTTTATCATTTAATGGTTGTATGTTATATAATACATCTAGTTCTGCTTCTCTATTAAATACTCTAATGTCGGAATCATTTAGCAATGATTTATTAAGTACTACTTTTTTATCTCTTAATTCGTTTAAGATATCATTATTAAATGTTACCATTTTATTTAGCATTATAGTGCTTGGTTCGATAAGGTATATTACTTCATCGCATATATCTTCAGCATCTTCGTTATTTAAATCAATTAATATAAAACTTTTATCACTATTTCTATTAATTATAGTTGCTAGATTATCTTTAGATGCTGATATTAATTTATTATTGTTAAAGAAGGTAAAATCATGTTTTTGTAATTCAATACCTAGCATGTCTAGATCTTTTAAATCTTTTATTAACATATATATTAGACTTGTCGCACCAGCATGAGATGTAGTATTCTTAAATCCAATTATTCTTTTTTGTGGATTTAATTTTGAATTATTACCCTTTTTTATGTATATTCCTTCATCATCAAAGAAGTTACTACGAATTCTTTTTGTTGAATTTTCTTCTTTTGATAAACTTGATAGATTATAAGCACTATCACTAAATTGTTTATTTGGTATGCCAAGCAAGTTAGCTCTTGGATTATTATATAATTCTATTATTTCATCTTTTGTATGAGCAATATTGTATATGCCACTACTTTGTAACATATATATTAACTGTTCATCTTGAATATTATCATATATAATTATTTTATTTGGCTCAATATTTGCAGTCAAATAACTTAATTGGCTTTGATCTTCTACATCCTTAATAGCTGTTATGTCAATAATTATCTTTTCAAAGAAAAAATTAGAGAATAGCTGCACTATTTCAGCGATGGCAAATTCTCCATTTAGACTTTTTATTATATCAATATCTAGACTATTTAAGATTGAAGAATTTTTATTAGCTACTATAATATTCATAAATATTCTCCCTTCTTATTCAATAGACATAATTATTTTGTTTGATTCCATTGTGCAGTATTTCCACCGTTACCCCAAAGACCACCAATATAGTTTCTAATGCTATCCCATTGAGTAGCTAATATTGCTCCAATAACAGCAATGGCAACTAGAGTTACAACTGTCATACTTACTTCGCCTGTTGCTTCTTTCATTCTTCGTTACCTCCTTCCATTTATTGTCTTCATTATATCACATTTATTTGTTAATATCAACTATCAACCTATCATTGAAAATGCGGCAATTAACATTAATACTAAAGCTCCACCGCCAGTACATACTAACATTATCATAGTTTGCCTTTCCATAGTTTCAAGTCTTTGTTTATATCTTTGCTCTCTGGCTTTATTTTGTAATGATGATACAGTTTTAGAAAATGATAGCATTTGTTCATGTTTTTTATCTTGTTCTCCTAATCCAAGACGATATAATAAACGCATCATACGCATTGAATCTCTTACTGGGTATTCTAAAGCAAAATCCATATATGGATCAATGCTTGAATCACCTTCTTCAATTTTTCTTACTAATTCCTCTAAACCTGGTTTAAATACCGTGGGAGCATCTTCTATTGATCTAGCAAGTGCTACTGGTACTGTATAGTGTTGTACTAATATTTCTAAACTTTTTAAGTAATATGGTAATAAGGAATCAATTTGTCCTAAATGTTTTTTATAGAATTTTTTTAGATCAAGATATTGTGATTTAAATACTAAAACTCCTACACCAACTGCAATAAGAATATAAACCGGAGTTAAGTTAGTAATAAATACACATATCATTACTATTGTGGTCAAAATTCCATTTCTTATTCTTCCCATAAATACTGCATCTGGGTCAATAACATTATCTCCGTACTTTGTTCTTAATAGGAAGTCATAATCTTTTTCTTTTAAATTAGTAAAATATTTTTTGTTTTCACTATTAAATTGTTTTGTGCTTATAGTATTATTATAAACTAAGATAAATATTACTACTATGGCTATTAAAATTATCTCTATATACATTATTCAGCCCCCACATTCTCATTATAATATTTTTCTCCTTTTAATAAGAAGAATGTATTAATGAATACAACTCCATGTACTAATATTTTAATTAATACACCATCTATTAAATCGATGTAGCCTTCTACTCCTATTAACAATTGAATAAGAACTATTAATGAATATAGGGCAAAACCAAATAATAAAAATTGACGATGGAATTGTTGTCTATCTAGTCTATCACGATATACACCTTCAACTAGAACATCAATATCATTTAACATATTATCAAATGTTTCAGCAGTATTTCTAGCACCTTCTTTAGTTACTTGTAAGAATAGTTGGTGCATATTTTTTACCATATAGTATGGATATTTTGAATTCATATATTTAATTGATTCATAAACATCACCTTTTTCATATGCTAAAGCTATCATTACTTTAACATCAGATAGTACTGGATCTTCTAATACTCCTGATTGAACAACTCCTTCAAGTGATTTTACAAATGATTGAGTTGAAGCATATTCCATTATAGTATTACTTGTATATACTTGAATTTGTTCAAATATATATTCACTATATTGTCTTTTACATCTCAAATATGTAAGGTATGGAATTGTAGCAACTGCTATTACAGCATATATAATAGCTACAAATAAACTATAGAAATAGAAATATCCAACTAATCCAGCAAATCCTGCAAAGAATATTATTTGAATAAGATATTGCTTTTTAGTAAATTGTAAACCTAATTCTTTAATTTTAGCACTCATTTCTTTATAAGAATATGGTGCATACTTTTCATATGCCATTGTTGTTTGTTTCTTTACAAACTTATAGACACTTTCTCCATTTGAGGAACGATATAATACAACAAATAGTAATATTACACTTATTATAATAAATTCTATCATCACTACCACCTACTTTCTTAATTAGTTTGATTATTATTTATTTGTCCATAATTGTTATACATATTTGGATTATTTACGTTTTGATAGGTATTTGGCATATTATTATTTATATTTTGATTATTAACTGGTTGATATGCAGTATTAGGATTAGGCATGTTGATATGTGTTTGATTAACCGGGTTAATATTTGGTCTATCCACAGGTTTGTTGATAGATGTATAATTTGTAGCAGTTGACATATCTACTTTATAATCATCATTAGTCATTGGTTTAAATTCTTCTTTAACCAATATATCTGGTTGTAAGATAACACCTTGGCTTTCTAAGTATCCTAATAGATATTTTGTTGGGTTTTTTAATGTTATCTTACCGTTAGGATTTTTCTTATATATGACATTAGTTTGAGCATTATTTTCATCATCTACATAAAACTCAACTACTTCAGATACTTCACGATGGAAGCGCTGATATTCTTTACTATAATATCCTTTGATGTGAACTCCTAATTGTACATATCTATGAATACTTTTTAAGAATTGATCAATATCTTGATTGGTTTCTAGCAAACTATATAATCTACTAGGAATTGATGCTGCTCTATCAGAGTGAATTGTTGATAGGATATTATGTCCTGATGAAATTGAGTTTCTAACAGCCATAACCGCTTCGGCGCTTCTTACTTCGGATAGTAATATCCAACGAGGGTTCTGACGCATACATGTTACTAGAACATCAGAATATGAGGCGATGTTATTTGTTTTCATAGCAATAATGTCTCTTGTTGGAAATATTTTATCTAGATGTAGTTCTAGAGTATCTTCAATAGTTATTATTTTTTCATTTTCTTTGGTATGAGCTGCTAAATACTTAACAAACTCTGTTTTACCAGAACCAGTTTCACCACTTACTAGAATATTACAGTGACCTTCAACACATTTAAGAAGAAAGTCATGGATATCTAGCCTGATGTAATCCTCAGCTATTATTTTATCTTTTTGTAATCTTATTTTGGCTGGTGTTTTTCTTATTAATAGGGCTATTCCATTTCTGGCAATAGAATCATGAACAAAGTTCATACGTAGTTCAGCACTTTCAGCATCTAGAAATGGATTGGCCATGTTAAAGCTCTTGCCCATACTATTAGCACACTGAAAGGCTATTTTTTCTATTAATGTATTATCAACACTTGTATTTTCTATTCGATATACACCTTTTGATAAAGTTTTTAGCCATACTTGGCCATTATTACTATATGATATATCGGTAATATCGTCATTCTCTAACAATGGTTTTAATGGGCCAAAATCGACCTGGGCAAAAGAATTGTCCATATTCATCACCTCAGTTTAATTATTTTCTTTTAGTTGGTTTATATTTTCTTCTACTCTTGCTAAATAATTTTGGAATAATTCATCTTGATAATCTATTTTTTCAATATTATTCATAATATAATCAGTTATATATTTTCCTGATACTTTAACATTAGGTGTATCCTCATATTTTGTTCCATTAGGAACAAGAACTATTTCAATGAATGATTCTTCTTTTTCCTCTTGTAAATATTTTAACATAGTAAATGTTAGATACTCTGCCTCTGGCATTGCAAAATATATATAACTTGGTGTTCTTACATTATCAGTATTTTCAAATACATTTTGACCTTCACTATTTTTAACTGATAATACTTTTAGATTTTCCATGTATTTACCATATACTATTTTACCATCACTATTAGTCATTTTTACATAAACGTCAACATAATTAGTTGGCATAATAACATTACCATAGCTTCTTTCAACATCTGTTCTTACATATGATATAGTATTTTCTTTCTCTATATCATATAGTACTGAATCTGGTAAGTCATCTTTCTTAACAACTTGAGCAGTATAGAAAAGGCTACCAGCTGGAATAATAGAATTATAATTAGAATATTTTCCTTCAATATCATTAAGACTTTTATAATAGTCACCAGTTAGAAAAGCTTCTGGTAATTCAGTAGTACCAATCATGTCTTCAGTAATTTGAGTTTTAGGTTGAATTGTTTCCTTAGCATAATATACTTTTACTAGTTTAGTTTTTTGGTTAATACGCATGTTATATCCTATGTATAAAACTATAATACATAGTAGCACGCCAATTATTGTAACCGTATTTTTATTACCTAACATTTTCTTTATAGTTTTTGACAAATTATTCATTTTTGTTTCCTCCAATCCTATTATATTTTGATTATATCATTTTTTTTTTAGAATTAAAAGAATTTTTTTACAATTTTGCTAATTATGTGTTATCATTGTATGTAGGTGATATTATGAAGAAGAATTTAATAATTATATGTACAGTTATATTAGTGATAATACTTGGTATTTTATTATTTGTTAATGGTAAGAGTAGCAAGTATGGATTGTTTGAGTTAAAATATGATGATGTTATAGAGAAGTTTAATAATAAAGAAGACTTTGTTTTAGTAATTAGTCAAACTACTTGTGCTCATTGCATTAGTTATAAGCCAGTTTTAAGAAGTGTATCCAAAAAGTATAAAATTAAGACATACTATATAGATGCTGACTTACTTAATGATAAAGAGACAGAAGAATTAAAGAAATATGTATCTTATTCTGATACTCCTTCAACTTTATTTATTAAAGATGGTACAGAAAGTACAAGAGCTAATAGAATTGTTGGAGAAGCTACGGAAGAAAAGATTGTTAGTAAACTTAAACAAAATAATTTTATAAAATAAAGCATAATAAAAAGGCCATATTTGAACTAGTCAAGAAAAAGTAGACAGTTTAAAAAGACACTTAAAACCCTGATTCG